>Ga0187809_10000013_pt1 | contig 191289 bp, 180 predicted proteins | sample NC_wetland_sal_i_8_FD_132415 | JGI IMG/M metagenome (GOLD analysis project Ga0187809, IMG submission 132415) | Wetland sediment microbial communities from Neuse River Estuary, North Carolina, USA - ASW_4 | ecosystem: Environmental > Aquatic > Freshwater > Wetlands > Sediment | place: USA... | reverse complement strand
CTCGTCGGCCGCTGCGCGGCGCGCCGCCTTCTGCGCGGCGCGGAAGTCCTCGGCGACCTGCTGCGCCTGCGCGTGGATGAGCAGGCGCAGGTCCTCGTGCAGGCGGGCCGTCCGCTCGGGGGACACCGCCGGGTCGTCGAGCGCGGCCAGCCACAGCCGGCGCGTGGCACGGACGTCCTCGTCCGTGACCTCGACCCGCAGCTCGTGCGCGTCCATCCTCGTCCCCCGTCCGCCGCACCGACGCCTGCAAGGGGCGCGGCACGCCGCCCTGGATACCGGCGGTCCGAGGTTTCACCCGGTCGGGGAGTGGCGAATCCGGGGGGTAGGTCCGCCGCCCCCCGACCGGAGCTCACGCCGTGCGCGTCGCCCGCCCGCGGGACGGGCGCGTACCGGAATGGTCGCCTTCGAACGTAGGACAGATGCCGGCGCGGCGCGCGGCGAGCGGGCGCGGCGTGGGCGCCGAGGATGCCACGATGGTCGCCGTGCTGCCCCTGGTGCCCCGCCCGACCAGCGTGCGGGCGACCGCCGCGGCGCCGTTCGTCGTCGGCCGCGGGACCGTGGTGCGCGCCCCCGCGACGGCACGCGACGCCGCCGTGGTCGTCGCCGCCGCGCTCGGCCAGGCCGCCGGGCGGCCGGTCCCGGTGGTGCCGGACGACGGGGCGCCCGGCACGGGCCGCCAGCGCGACGGCTCGGCGGGCTCGGGCGACGCGCCGGTCGCCGGGCCCGGCACGCGGGAGGACGGCGTGGTGCTGGTGCTCGACGAGGGCCGGCCGGGCGACGGCCCGGACGAGGGGCGCGAGGCGTACACGCTGGCCGCCGCCGCCACGGGCGTGCGGCTGGTGGCGCGCACGGTCGAGGGGCTGCACCGGGCGGCGGCGACGCTGCGGCAGCTCGTCGAGAGCGGCCCGGACGGCGCCACCGTCCCGGCTGTACAGATCGAGGATGCCCCTAGGTACGCCTGGCGGGGGCTCTCCGTCGACGTCGCGCGACACTTCCTGCCCGTCGCGGACCTCGAGGTCCTCGTCGACCTGGTGGCGGACTACAAGCTCAACGTGCTGCACGTGCACCTCACCGACGACCAGGGGTGGCGCCTGGACCTGCCCTCGCGGCCCGAGCTCGCCACCCGCTCGTCGGCCGGTGGGGTGAACGGCGACCCGGGTGGCGCCTACGCGGCCGCCGACTGGGCCCGGCTCGTCGCGCACGCGGGCTCCCGTGGCGTCACGGTGGTGCCCGAGATCGACGTGCCGGGGCACGTCAACGCGGCGCTGCACGCGGTGCCCGCGCTCAACCCCGGGGGCGTGGCACCCGCGCCCTACGAGGGCGTCGAGGTCGGCTTCTCCAGCCTGCGCTCCGAGCTGCCCGAGACCGCGCCGTTCCTCGCGGACGTGTTCCGCGACGCCGCGGCCATGACGCCCGGGACGTACCTGCACCTGGGGGGCGACGAGGCGCACCACACCCCGCCCGACGAGTACGCGCGACTCGTCGGCGCCGCGGTCGACGCGGTGCGGGCGACCGGGCGCACCGTGGTCGGCTGGCAGGAGATCGCGGCAGCCCCCCTGCCCCCGGGGACCGTGGTGCAGCTGTGGGACGTGCGCGCCGACCCGGCGCCGGTGGTCGCGGCGGCGCGCGCCGGCGCGCGCGTGCTGCTCTCGCCCGCGGACCGCGTCTACCTCGACATGGCGTACGAGCCCGGGCACCGACTGGGCCAGGACTGGGCCGGCTGCATCGAGCTGCGCGACGCGTACGAGTGGGATCCCGACGGGGTGGTGCCGGGGCTCGAGCCCGCCGCGGTCATCGGCGTCGAGGCGGCGATCTGGACCGAGACCCTGCGGACGCGGGACGACGTGACGTCGATGCTGCTGCCGCGGCTGGCGGCGGTGGCCGAGGTCGCGTGGTCGCCGTCGCGGGACTGGGAGTCATTCCGCGAGCGCGTGGCGCCGCACGCCGCGGCGTGGGACCGTGCCGGCCTGGCGTGGCACCCGTCGCCGCAGGTCACCTGGCGGCGCTGAGGCCTAGATCCAGGACTGCAGCCACATCCGGATGTGCCACTGCTGGTAGGGGATGGTCTGCGCCGTCCACACCGGGTAGAAGAACATCCCGACCGCGACGACGAGCCCGACGAAGACCCCGACACCCCACACGGCCGCGCGCCGGCCTCGTTGGTCGCCCTCGTCCGCCGGGCCGAGGATGAGCCCGAGCACGTAGACGAGCGTGAGCACCACCCACGGCACGAAGGCCACCGTGTAGAACGTGAAGATCGTCCGGTGCATGTAGGCGAACCACGGCAGCCAGCCGCCGGCGACGCCCGAGAGCACCGCCCCCGCGCGCCAGTCCCGGTGCCGCACCAGCCACCACAGCGCGACGAGGAGCGCGACCGCGCCGGCCCACCAGATGAGGGGGTTGCCGAGCGACGTGATGGGCTGCGAGCACGAGCTGGCGCCGCACGCGTCGAGCGCGGACTGGCCGGACAGGCCCGAGACCGTCGTCGGGTACCAGAACGACGTCGGGCGCCACTGGATGATCCAGCCCAGCGGCTCCGCGGCGTACGGGTGGGGCGCGTTCAGGCTGATGTTGAAGTGCCACATGTCCAGGTGGTACTTCCAGAGGCTGCGCAGCGCCGGCGGCAGCCACTGGACGCCCAGGGTGGGGTTCTGCGCCGCCCACTGGCGGCCCCACGCGTCCGGGTGGAGGAACCACGACGTCCACGTCGCGAGGTAGACGAGGGCCGTGCCCGGCACCATGAGCACGAACGCCGGGACGCCGTCGCGCAGGATGCCCGTGCGCAGCCAGTGCCGGACGCCGACCGCCCGCCGGGCCGTGACGTCCCACCACACCGACATCACGCCGAAGACGGCGAGGAAGTAGATGCCCGACCACTTGGTGCCGCACGCGAGGCCGAGCAGCACGGTCGCGGCCACCCGCCACCACCGGATCCCCAGCGCGGGCCCGGTGTCGAGCGACCCGCCGGAGTCGAGGACCGCCGCGGCGCGCTCGGCAAGACGATGTCGCGACTGGAAGCGGTCGAGCAGCAGCGCCCCGAACGCCGCCAGCACGAAGAACATGAGGAACGGGTCGAGCAGGCTGATGCGCGACTGGACCAGCGCCTCGCCGTCCACCGCGAGGAAGAGGCCGGCGATGGTGCCCAGGGCGGTCGACGCGAACAGCCGCCGGCCGATCCGGGCGATGAGGAGGATCGCCAGCGTGCCGAACACCGCGGCGGACAGCCGCCAGGCGAACGAGCTCGTGACGCCGCCGCCCAGCTGGATCCCCAGGCCGATGAGCCACTTGCCGATCGCCGGGTGCACCACGTACTCGGGCGCCGTCTGGAGCATCGACGTGTCGCCGGCCTCGAAGCGCGGGTTGGGGTCGGGGCCCCAGTTCGCCTCGTAGCCGCGGACGACCATGGAGTAGCCGTCCTTGACGTAGTACGTCTCGTCGAACACCAGCGCGTGGGGCGTTCCGAGGTGCCAGAACCGCAGGATGCCGCCGAAGAGCGTGACGAGCAGGGGGAACAGCCAGCCGAGGACGCGCGCGCGGCGCGTGGCGTCCAGCGCGAGGTAGGCCTCGCCCAGCAGGCGCCGCTGGAGGCGGGCGAGCGTGGGCTCGGCGCGTTCGGCGCCGTCGGCCCCGAGCGCGACGACCGGGCCCGGGGTGGGGATCGGCGCGGCCGCGCTCGCGACACCCGGGTCGGGCCTGGGCGTAGGTGCGGGCGTGGACTCGGCCTCGCCCGGTCCGGGGGTCGGGGCGGACTCGTCCGGCTGAGCGGGATCGGCCCGATGGCGACCGGTGGGCGGCACGCGGCCATGGTAGGGGGCGACCGTGTGCCGCAGGGGCAGTGGGAGGCTTGTGCCGTGACCTCGTCGGACGCCGGCCGGCTCGTGCTGGCAGCCACGCCCATCGGAGACGCCGACGACGCGTCGGTCCGGCTGCGCCGCCTGCTCGCGGAGGCGGACGTCGTCGCGGCCGAGGACACCCGCCGCACGCGGGACCTTGCCCGCAGGCTGGGCGTCACGATCTCCGGCCGCGTCGTCAGCCACCACGAGCACAACGAAGCCGGCCGGGTCGAGGAACTGCTCGAGGTGGTCGAGGGCGGCGGCACGGTGCTCGTCGTCACCGATGCCGGCATGCCCGCGGTGTCGGACCCCGGGTACCGCCTGGTGACGGCCGCCGTCGCGGCGGGCCTGCCGGTCACGGTCGCCCCCGGGCCGAGCGCGGTGCTCGCGGCGCTCGCTGTGTCCGGGCTACCGACGGACCGGTTCGCGTTCGAGGGCTTCCCGCCCCGGCGTCCGGGCGAGCGGGCGCGGGCGCTCGCCGCGCTGGCCGACGAGCGGCGCACGCTCGTCTTCTTCGAGGCGCCCCACCGGCTGGCGGCGTTCCTGGCCGCGCTCGCGGAGGCGTTCGGCGCCGACCGGCGCGCGGCGGTGTGCCGCGAGCTCACCAAGACGTACGAGGAGGTGCGGCGCGACACCCTCGCCGCGCTCGCGGCGTGGGCGGCGTCCGGCGAGGTGCGGGGGGAGATCGTCGTCGTCGTCGGCGGCGCCCCGGAGCGCCCGGCCGGCGCGGACCTCGGCGACCTGGTGGTCCGCGTCCTGGCGCGGGCCGACGCCGGGACGCGCCTCAAGGACGCGGTCGCGGAGGTGGCGGCGGAGACGGGTGCCGCCAAGCGCGAGCTCTACCAGGCGGCGCTGGCGGCGCGCGGCCGGTGACGGGCCGCCCCCGGGCGGCTCCGCGTCGGGCTCGGGGCGCGCGGGGAGTCCCGGTGGCCCGGCTCTCAGGCGGCCGACGAGGCCACGAGCTCCGCGCCCGCGGCCGCCATCTCGGCGCGCGCAGCGGCACCCAGCTCGGGCGACACCGGGACCGTGAGGTCGGTGAGCACGCGTGCGCGCAGCCCCAGCGCGAGGGCGTCGAGCGTGGTGGCCCGGACGCAGTGCGACTCCGCGATGCCGACCACGTCGACGTCGGTGACGTCCCCGGCCCGCAGGATCTCGGCGAGCGTGCGGCCCTGCTCGTCGGACCCCTCGAAGCCGGAGTACGCGGCCTGGTACGCGCCCTTCTTCACGGACACGTCCGGGTGCAGCGCCGCGAGCGCCGGGTGGAGCTCGGCCTCGGCGGTACCGGCGACGCCGTGCGGCGGCCAGGTGTCGACGAAGTCGGGGTGGTCGGAGAAGTGGTGCCCAGGGGACACGTGCCAGTCCTGCGTGGTGACCACCAGGCCGTAGCGGTCGCGGTGGGCGGCCGCGTAGGCGGCGATCGCCTCGGCCGTGGCGTTGCCGCCCGGCACGGGCAGCGCGCCCCCCTCGCAGAAGGTGGGTTGCACGTCGACGACGAGCAGGGCCCGGTGGCTGGTCATACCCGAAGTGAACCACCGCGCTGCGCGCCGGCTTCCCGTCGGCGAGACTGAGGCATGGGCCGGTGGGCGACGGTGGCGGCCGCGGCGGCGGTCGCGCTGCTCGCGGGGTGCACCGGCTCGCCCGGCCCGGGGTCGACGAACGGACCGACGGCCCCGGCGGCTTCGTCGGACGTCCCCGTGACGGGGACCGCGAGCCCGGCGTCGACCGGGACGATCCACGACGTGCCGACCGTCCACGTGACCTCGGTGAGCGACGTCGCGACGGGCCTGCGGGTGCCGTGGGGGATCGCCTTCCTGCCGGGCGGACGGGCGGTCGTCACGCTGCGCAACGAGGCGCGGCTGGTCCTCGTCGCGGCCGACGGGACGATGACCGACGTCGTCGGGCCCGGGGCGGACGAGATCCGCGCGTCGACCCGGCCGGCCGGGGAGGGCGGGCTGCTCGGCGTCGCCGTGCTGCCGGGCGCCACCGCGGTCTCGGCGGACCTGGCGATCTACCAGACGACGGCCGACGACAACCGGATCCTGAGCGCGACCCTGTCGGGCTCGACGCTCGGGGCGACGCGCGCGATCCTCACGGGCATCCCCAAGGGCTCGATCCACAACGGCGGTCGCCTCGCGGTCGGCCCTGACGGGCTGCTCTACGTCGGCACCGGCGAGACGGGCAACCGGCCCCTCGCCCAGGACCCGGCCTCCCTCGGCGGCAAGGTGCTGCGGATCACGCCGGACGGCGCCCCCGCGCCGGGCAACCCCGACCCCGGCTCGCCCGTGTGGAACACCGGTCACCGGAACGTGCAGGGGATCGCGTTCGCCCCGGACGGGCGCGTCTTCGCCAGCGAGTTCGGCCAGGACACCTGGGACGAGCTCAACGTGCTGGTCGGCGGTGGCAACTACGGCTGGCCGACTGTGGAGGGCAAGGGCGGCGCAGGCCGCGGGTTCGTCGACCCGCTCGTGGTGTGGCCCACCGACGAGGCGTCGCCGTCCGGCATCGCGGTGACCGACGAGGGCGTCTACCTCGCGTCGCTGCGCGGCGAGCGGCTGTGGCGCGTGCCGCTGCGTCCGCTGCCGCCGGGCGCGGCGCCGACGGACCCCGCCGGAGTGGGGACGCCGCAGGTGGTGCTCCAGGGGTACGGGCGGCTGCGTGCTGCAGTCGTCGCCCCGGACGGCTCGCTGTGGGTGCTGACGAACAACACCGACGGTCGCGGCACCCCGCGCGCGGGCGACGACCGGATCCTGCGGGTGACGCTGGGGTAAGAGGGCACTGGTTCTGCGCCGTCGAGTGCGGGTGACATTCCTCCGCCGGGGCTCAGCGGGGGCACAAGTCGCTTTCAGGGAGACGTTCGGCTGCCGATGCGGAAGGGCCGGGACAGGGGGGCCGCGGTACCCGGCTTCGACCACGGTCGGCCCTGGATCGAGGAGTCATCGTGTCGTCGTACGGCCCCCCTCCCGCCCCGGATCCGAACCTGAACCCGCACCACCCGGGTGGACCCTCCGGGCAGTTCCCCGACGGTCGGCCCGCCGGGCCGCCGCCTCCGCCCTACGGCACTGGCCCCCAGCAGTCCGCGCCATACGGTCGCCAGCCAGAGGCGGGCAAGCCCTTCCTCGTCACCTGGCTGCTGGCGCTCTTCCTCGGATGGTTGGGCATCGACCGCTTCTATCTCGGGAAGGTTGGCACCGGGGCTCTGAAGCTCGTCACGCTCGGCGGGTGCGGAATCTGGGTTCTGATCGACCTCGTCCTCCTCCTGAGCGGCCAGACGAAGGACAAGGGGAACCGCCCGCTCCAGGGGTACGACCAGTACAAGCGGCCCGCATGGATCGTGACCGCAATCGTCCTCGTGCTCGGTGTCGTCATCGGTGCCGTGAACGGTGCCCATGCGGGTAGGTCCGCCGCCGGCGCACTGGCGAGCGCGGGGGCCACGAGCCAGACGACGCCCGCACCCGGCTCGACGGCGCCGGCCGTTCAGCCGACGACGCCTCATGCCGCCCCCTCCAGCCCGTCGGCGGAGACGCCGAAGCCGACCACCGGCACGACGGTGCAGGCGTGGGCCGACGAGGTGTACGGCACGTTCGCGCCGGTGTCTGCGTCCGGTTCGGGTGACGACGTCATCGCGCTGCCCGCGGGGGCAGGCGGAGGCATCGTGACCGCCTCGTACAACGGGCAAGGCAACTTCGCGGTGCAGGTCCTCGACAGCGCGAACCAATCGACGGGTGAGTTGCTCGTGAACGCCCTGGGGGCGTACTCCGGGACAACCATCTACGGGCTGCACGCGCTCGGCGACGGGGCCAGGCTTCAGGTGTCGGCCGACGCCGCGTGGCAGCTCACGATCTCGCCGGTCTCCTCGGCCGCGATCCTGCCGCCTGCGGGAGCCGGTGATGGCGTGTTCCTCTATGCCGGCGCGGCCGGTTCGCTCGCCGCAACGCACAAGGGCCAGGGGAACTTCGTCATCTACGAGGGCACCGATGACCCGTTCTCGTTCGGGCTGCTCGTCAACGAGATCGGCAGCTACTCCGGGACGGTGCCTTTGACGGGAGGGCCAGCCGTCATCGAGATCAACGCCGACGGCGAGTGGAAGATGACGGTGGGGTGAGCCGGGCTGTGACGGGGCGACGCCTGGCGCCGCCCCGTCAGGCTCGGGTCTCGAAGGCCGATGGGGCGAGCGACTCCTTCGGAGCGCTCGAGGTGATCCGGAAATCATCCGGCGACGCGCCGGGTGAGGCGGGGCGAAGTGCTCCCATCGAGGGGCGTGTCCCTGCCAGGATGTCTGCCGCCGGGAAGGTAGGGCCGCGGTCCCGGCGCTCTGCGGCCGGCCCCTGTGTCGAGGAGCCCTCGTGTCGTCGTCCGACCCCTACGCCACCCCGGATCCGAACCAGCCGCCCTACGGGCAGCAGCCGCCTGACGGCCAGCAGCCCGGGTACGGCGAGCAGCAGCCCGGGTATGGCCAGCAGCCCGGCTACGGACAGCAGCCCGGGTATGGACAGCAGCCTTCCTACGGCCAGCAGCCGTCGTACGGCCAGCAGCCTGGTTACGGCCAGCAGCCCGCCTACGGCCAGCCCATGCCGCCGCCCTACGGCTACTCGCAGTTCGGCACGCCGCTGTACGACCCGCCGCAGTACCCGCAGTCCGCGGCTCCCTACGGCTACCAGCAGCCGGTGGGCACCAAGTCGTTCCTCGTCACATGGCTGCTCTCGTACTTCCTCGGGTGGCTCGGGGTCGACCGCTTCTACCTCGGCAAGATCGGCACCGGCGTGCTCAAGCTCATCACCCTCGGTGGGTGCGGCATCTGGTGGCTCATCGACCTGATCCTGGTGCTGGCGGGTCAGACGAAGGACCAGGACGGCTACGCACTGGCCGGGTACGACGAGAACAAGCGGATCGCCTGGATCGTCACCGGTGTGCTGTGGGTGCTGCAGATCATCGTCGGCGCCACCAACCACACCGCCTGGGACAACCTGCGCCACCTCAGCACCAACGGCGCGGGCGTGGTGGTCGAGCGCGCGGTGTGATCGGGGGCGCCTCCTAGGATTCGGGGCATGTCCCGCATCCTCTCGGCCGTCGCGTGGCCCTACGCGAACGGCCCTCGCCACATCGGTCACGTCGCCGGCTTCGGCGTCCCGTCGGACGTCTTCAGCCGGTACATGCGGATGGCGGGGCACCAGGTGCTCATGGTGTCGGGGACCGACGAGCACGGCACGCCGATCCTCGTCGAGGCCGAGAAGCAGGGGCTGACGCCGCAGCAGCTGGCGGACCGGTTCAACCGGATCATCGTCGAGGACCTGACGTCGCTCGGGCTCTCGTACGACCTGTTCACCCGCACCACCACGCGCAACCACTACGCGGTGGTGCAGGAGATGTTCCGCACCGTGCACCGCAACGGCTACATGATCGAGAAGTCCACGCTCGGGGCCATCTCGCCGTCCACGGGCCGCACGCTGCCGGACCGCTACATCGAGGGCACGTGCCCCATCTGCGGCTACGACGGTGCCCGTGGCGACCAGTGCGACAACTGCGGCAACCAGCTGGACCCCGTCGACCTCATCAACCCGCGCAGCCGCATCAACGGCGAGACGCCGCAGTTCGTCGAGAGCACGCACTTCTTCCTCGACCTCCCGGCGTTCGTCACCGCGCTGGGGGACTGGCTGCGCACGCGCGTGGACTGGCGTCCGAACGTGTTGAAGTTCTCCCTCAACCTGCTCGACGACGTGCGGCCGCGGGCCATGACGCGCGACATCGACTGGGGCATCCCGGTGCCGCTGCCCGGGTGGGAGGACAACCCGAACAAGCGGCTCTACGTGTGGTTCGACGCCGTGATCGGCTACCTCTCCGCGTCGATCGAGTGGGCGCGCCGCACGGGCGACCCGGACGCCTGGCGCGCGTGGTGGAACGACGGCGAGGCGCTGAGCTACTACTTCATGGGCAAGGACAACATCACCTTCCACTCCCAGATCTGGCCCGCCGAGCTGCTCGGCTACGCCGGCAAGGGGGACAAGGGCGGTGCCCCGGGCGTGTTCGGCGACCTGGGCCTGCCCACCGAGGTGGTCTCCAGCGAGTACCTCAACGTCGACGGCCAGCAGTTCAGCTCGTCGCGCGGCGTGGTCATCTACGTGCGCGACATGCTGTCCCGCTACCAGCCGGACGCGCTGCGCTACTACCTGTCGATCGCCGGCCCGGAGAGCCAGGACGTCGACTTCACGTGGGCCGAGTTCAAGCGCCGCACCAACGACGAGCTCGTCGCGGGCTGGGGCAACCTCGTCAACCGCGTGGCGACCCTGGTGCACAAGAACTTCGGCGCCATCCCCACGCCGGGCGTGCTGCAGCCGGCCGACGAGGCGCTGCTGGCGGCCACGCGCGGCGGCTTCGACACCGTGGGCGACCACCTGTACGAGCACCGGAACCGGGCCGCGCTCACCGAGGCGATGCGCCTGGTCCAGGAGGCGAACCGGTACGTCTCGGAGACCGAGCCGTGGAAGCTCAAGGGCGACCCCGACCGCTTGGCGACCGTGCTGCACACCACGACGCAGGCGGTGCTCGACCTCAACACGCTCCTGTCGCCGTTCCTGCCGTTCTCGGCCCAGACGGTCCACGAGACGTTCGGCGGCACGGGCACCATCGCGCCGATGCCGCGCATCGAGGAGGTCACGGACCTGGACGACCCGTCCCGGACGTACCCGGTGATCACGGGCGACTACCGCCTCGGCGAGACGGTGGCGCCGTGGGCGTCGCCGGCCGCGGTCCCGGGCACGCCGGTGGGCCGGCCGACCCCGGTCTTCACCAAGCTCGACGACTCGGTCGTCGAGGACGAGATCGCCCGCGCCCAGCAGGCCTGAGCGTGCCCACCCCGCGGGCCCCTCGGTGAGCCGCCGCCACCGCGAGCGGGGCTGGCCGCCGCCGCCCGAGCCGCTGCCCGTGCCGACCGTGGACAACCACACCCACCTGGAGTCGGTGCTCGAGGTGGCCGAGCCGTTCCCGCCGCCCGTCGTCCCGCGGGAACCCGGCGAGGAGCGTCCCGGGGTCGCCGGCGCCTCGGGCGAGGGCGCGGCCGGCCCGGCCACGCTCGAGGCGCACCTGGCGGCCGCCGCGGCTGTCGGCGTGCCCCGGATGGTCCAGGTCGGGTGCGACCTCGAGTCGGCCGCCTGGACGGACGCGGTGGTGCGGCGGCGCGGCGAGCTGCTCGGCGCCGTCGCCGTGCACCCCAACGAGGCGGTGCTGCACGCCGGGGTCCGCGAGGTGGCGCCCGACGGGCTGGAGCCGGACCCGCAGCCGCGGCACGACGTGCCGCTCGACGAGGCGATCGGCCGCGTGGCGGCGCTGGCGCGGGGCAACGACCGCATCCGGGCCCTCGGCGAGACCGGCCTGGACCACTTCCGGGCCGGGCCGCGAGGGCGTGCCGTGCAGCGCGAGGCGTTCCGGGCGCACGTGGCGCTGGCCAAGGAGCTGGGGCTGGCGCTGCAGATCCACGACCGGGACGCGCACGACGAGGTCGTCGAGGTCCTGCTGGCCGACGGCGCCCCCGAGCGCACGGTGTTCCACTGCTTCTCCGGCGACGCCGGGCTCGCGCGCACCGCCGTGGCGCACGGCTGGTTCTGCTCGTTCGCCGGCCCCGTGTCGTTCCCGGCGAACGAGGGACTGCGGGCCGCGCTGCGCGAGGTGCCGCCCGCGCTGCTCCTGGCGGAGACGGACGCGCCGTACCTCACGGTGCACCCTCACCGGGGCCGCCCGAACGCCCCCTACCTGCTGCCGGGCACCGTGCGGACCATCGCGGAGACGCAGGGACGGGACCTGGCCGACGTGTGCGAACGCCTGGCGGCGACGGCGGAGGCGGTCTACGGACCCTGGTGACGGGTTTCACGGAGGGTCACGGATCCATTACGGTCATGCCTAGTGCCCGGCGCCGGCACGGGGTCGAGGGGGCTCCCGTCCGTGCCGATGCACCGGCAAGGCCGTCGTCGTGGGGTGGTACGCCCACCCCCGCCGCGACGGGTCGCCCGACGGAAGGACGAGCGTGACGCAGGCCGCACCCCCTCGCGCGCAGCGGCGCGCGGTCGGTCGGCTCGCGCGGATCGCGGCCCAGGCGCTCGTGCTGGCCCTGGTCGCCGCCTCGACCACGGCGTTCGCGGTGCTCCACAAGCGCGTCGAGGTCGACGTCGACGGCACCACGCTCCAGGTCGACGCGTTCGGCCGCACGGTGGCGGACGTGCTGGCCGCCGCGCACGTCAGCGTCGGCCCGAACGACGTGGTGGCCCCTACGCCCTCGTCGTCCATCGCGGCGGGCGGGCTCGTCGTCGTGCGCCACGGCCGGGAGCTGACGGTCGACGTGGACGGCCAGCGGCAGCAGATCTGGACCACCGCGCTGACGGTGGGCGAGGCCGTGGACGGGCTCGGGCTGCGCGGCGACGTGCGCCTGTCGGCCTCGCGCTCGGAGCGCCTCGACGCCCGCGTGCTGCGCGTGTCGACCGAGAAGACGATCCACCTGGCCGTCGACGGCCAGGTGATCGACGGCGTGACGAGCGCCGCGACCGTCCGGGACGCGCTCAAGGACATCGGGCTGGTGCTCGACCCGGGTGACCAGGTGTCGGTGCCGCTGGACGCCGCCGCGGTCGACGGCCTCGTCGTCATGGTCACGCGCGCCGCCACGGGCGGCCAGCGGGTCACCGAGGCCGTGCCGTTCGACACCCAGCAGGTGGACGACCCGGCGCTCTTCGCGGGCACCACCAAGGTGCGGACCGCCGGCCGGGTGGGCGTGCGCACGACGACGTACGACGTGCAGGTGGTCGGCGGCGTCGTCGTCTCGCGCACGCAGCTGACCAGCGTCCTCACCACCCCGCCCGTGACGCAGGTGGTGCTCAAGGGCACCAAGCCGCTGCCCAACCCGACCGCGGTCGCGGTGGCGCCCGGCAGCGCCCAGGCGCTCGGCGAGCAGATGGCGGCCGCGCGCGGCTGGGGCGCCGACCAGTTCGCCTGCCTGCTGCAGCTGTGGAACGAGGAGAGCGGCTGGCGCGTCAACGCGCAGAACGTCTACTCGGGCGCCTACGGCATCCCGCAGGCGCTGCCCGGCTCGAAGATGGCCACCGTCGGCGCCGACTGGCAGACGAACCCGGCGACGCAGATCACGTGGGGCCTGAACTACATCGCGGGGCGCTACGGCACCCCCTGCGGCGCCTACAACCACAAGTCCTCGGCCGGCTGGTACTGACCCCCGCTCACAGGCTCGGTTTGGTAATCGGACAATCGTCCGGTTACGGTCTCCCGTCGCGCTTGCGTCACGGATCCCGGCTCGGGGCCGGGTCGTAGGCCGGCCGACGAGGTCGCAGCTCCACCCGCACCCTCGTCGTCGACGGCCGGATCGCAGGTCCGGGACCGACGCGGGACCCCCCTCCGGGCCCCACCGTCACGGACGGCGACCTCCGCCGCAGCCGTGCCATCGTCGGGCGCCCCGCTCGGGGCGCGCCCCGCCCTGCGTGCCCGGGACCTGCAGCGGCTGGAGCCTCATGCGTCTGCCCCACCTGTCCGGTTTCCCCCAGCACATCTCCCAGGACGGAGCCCCCGCACCAGATGCGGTGAGCCCGGGAAACCGGCGGTGGCGTCGGGTGCTTCCCATCGTGGCCGGCGCGGTCGCGCTGATCGTCGCCGGCGGCGGCGCCGCGTACGCCGCGGCCCACAAGACCGTCACGCTCGACGTCGACGGCAGGCGGTCCACCGTCTCCACCTTCTCCGGCTCGGTCGCCGGCGTGCTCGCCGACCAGCACGTCGCGGTCTCCGGCCGCGACGCTGTGTCCCCCACCGGCCCGCTGACGGACGGCGCCCAGATCGTCGTGCGGCACGCGCACCTGCTCACGCTCGAGCGCGGCGGCACGCAGGAGCAGGTGTGGACCACCGCGCTCACGGCCGACGAGGCCCTCGCGGACCTCGCGACGCGCGACGGCGGCGCCCCCTCGCTCGTCGTCTCCCGGTCCGGCGACCGCGCCCAGCTGGACCTCGAGCTGGCCGTCGGCGGCCCCGTGGACGTCGTCGCGGACGGCACCACCCGGACGCTGCCCGACGGCGCGACCGACGTCACCACGGCGCTCGCGGACCTGGGCATCACGCTGCAGCCGCTGGACACCGTGTCCGTGACGCGCACGGACGCCGGACGCGTCCAGGTGGTCGTGCGGCGCGTCCTCGTCCAGGACGTCACCACGACGAGCGACGTGCCGTTCGGCACGCAGGCCGTCCGCGACGACACCGCCTACGTCGGCACCTCCACGGTGCGCCAGGCGGGCACGGCGGGCGTGCGGACCGTCGTCGACCGCGTGACCACGGTGGACGGCGTCGAGACCGGCCGCGTCACCGTCTCCGACGCGGTCACCGCGGCGCCGGTGGACCGGGTGGTCGCCGTGGGCACCAAGGCGAAGCCGGCTCCGGCGGCCGTGCCTGCCTCGTCCGCCAGCGCGGCGTCGCTCAACTGGGCCGCGCTCGCCCGGTGCGAGTCCGGTGGCCGCGTGAACGCGGTCTCGGCGAACGGCCTGTACTACGGGCTGTACCAGTTCTCGCTGGGCACGTGGCGCGCGATGGGGGGCACCGGCCTGCCGTCGCAGGCGTCGGCCGCCGAGCAGACCGCACGGGCCCAGGCGCTCTTCACGCGCTCGGGCGCCGGCCAGTGGCCGGTGTGCGGCAAGAACCTGTTCTCCTGACCGGACGGCGTGGGGCGCCGGCGGGCTCGACCCGTCGGCGCCCCACGCGCGTCCCGCGCGCCCGGGGGATCAGGCGCGCGGTCGGGGGTGCTCCCGGTACCACTGGCGCCAGATGGCGCGGTGCAGCGGGATCCACCGGGGGATCGAGCGCAGCCCGGGCAGGAACGGCACCAGCAGGAGCAGCAGCGTCAGCAGCATCATGAGGCCCCAGACCAGGGCGTCCGCGTTGTCCGACGTGGAGAACGGCGGGATCTGGTACCAGAACGTGTAGAGCCACATCCAGGGCTGGCCCGGGTAGTTGCCGGTCTCGTTCATCATGCCCCACTGGTCGCCGCCCAGGTGGCGGGCGCGGGCCTGGTCCTCCAGGTACGAGCCGTCCGACAGCAGCAGCAGCGGGCGGGTCTGGTCCGAGCCGTAGAACGTGCCCGAGGACGACGCCAGCATCCCCTCGAGGCCGCCGCTGGCCGCGAGCGTGAGGAACGCCTGGCTCATCGTCGGTACCGGGCCGTAGTCGCCGGTGGCCACGGCCGTCGGGTCGCCGTTCGGCGCCTTCGACAGCGCGTCGGAGTAGGCCGAGGCCCAGGCCGTCTGCTGGTCGGGCGTCGCCGCCGTCCAGGTCGCGAGCGCGGCCGAGAGCGCGGCGTCGCCGGTGACGCGCGACAGCGGCGTCACCACCAGGTCCTGCGCCGAGTTCACGGGGATGCGCACGCCGCCCCACTTCTGGAGCGGGAGCGGGCCGAGCATCTGGCCGTCGGCGGCGGTGTTGTAGGGCGGCCCGTAGCCGGCGCTCGTCGTCGTCCCGGCGAGCTCGCCGGCGGCGGTGGCCACGACGTCGTTCGGGGCGGCGGCCGCCCAGTCGCTCAGGGTGATGGCCTTCTCGTCGGGCGACGAGAAGGCGGCGGCCAGGCCGACGGTGAGCAGCGCCACCACGACGAGCGCGACGACGAGCTCCTTGACCAGGTCGTACGGCCGCGTGGGAAAGGTGTGCGAGTCCGGCGTGCGCGGGCGGCGCCGGACGGTGGGCGGTGCGGCGGCGGTGGTGGTCACCGGGCACCTCCCGTCGCCGTCGCCGCGTCGTCGGCGGGAGCCTCCGCGTCGATCGGCGGGACGATGCCGTGGCGGCGCACCAGGACGAGGTGCAGCGCCACGATCACACCGATGGCCAGCGGCAGCAGCGTCACGTGCCAGAGCAGCATCTGCCCGGGGTTGAGCACGTTGAAGTACGCGCCGACGCCGACGGCGTTGAGGCCGTCCTTCGCCTGCGTGCTGATCCACTGCGCGTCGAAGTTCGACTGCGAGAGGTAGCCGGTGAACGCGGTCCCGATGGAGGCGAGGAACGCCACCACGCCGGTCATCCAGGTGAGCGCCCGGTTGCCGCGCCACGCGGCCATCCAGAACTTGCCCCACAGGTGGATCACCATGAACGCGAAGAAGAGCTCCACGCTCCATAGGTGCAGCGAGTTGACGAAGTGCCCGGTGGGAGACACGTGCCACCACGCGACGCCCCCCATCGCGAGCACCACGCCGGTGGCGACGACCACGAGGAGCGCGGCGATGGTGAGCATGCCGAACACGTAGATCCACGACGCCATGTACGCCGGCTGCCGGTCCGGCAGCAGCTGCCCCGGGGGGACCGTGCGCGACAGGCGCGTGCGGGTCCGTACCGTCCAGCTGCTCGCCGGGGTGGGGACCTCGTCGGCCTCCGCGGCGGTCACGCGTCGCCGTCCCGGCGGTCGTGGCGCCGGTGCCGCGGGAACGGCACGAGGATCGCCAGCGCGAAGACCACGAGCATCAGCCCGATGATGATCGCGTTGGTGAGGGAGATCTGGATCACGCCGGCGCTGATGTAGCGACCGGCGGGATCGGCGAGCACGACGCTGCTACCCATGTGTCACCTCGACTGCCTCGGGGGGCCACCGCAGGGCAGCGATGGCGTCGACGAACCGCGGGGCCATCGTCGGTCCTCGCCGGGCCGCCGGCACTCCCAGCCGCTGTGACGAGCCTGTGAATCCGGGCCGGCCGCGCGGGCGCGCCCACCGGCGCCGGGCCCGCTAGCCTGCACACCCGTGACGGTGGAGCTGCTCGGGCCGGCCGAGATCCGCGAGCTGGCGGCGCGCGCCGGCGTGCGGCCGACGAAGACGCTGGGACAGAACTTCGTGCTCGAGGCCGGCACCGTGCGCAAGATCGTGCGGCAGGCGGACGTGGTGTCCGGCGAGACCGTGGTCGAGGTGGGGCCGGGCCTCGGGTCGCTGACGCTGGGCCTGCTCGAGGCCGGCGCGGACGTCGTGGCCGTCGAGATCGACCCGGTGCTCGCGCGCCTGCTGCCGGCGACGGTCGCCGCGCACGTGCCGGGCCTCGTCGTCCGGCCGGGGTCCGACGGCACGGGTGACGCCGACGGCACGGCAGAGGTGGTCGCCGAGCTGCTCGACGCCGCCGGCCGACCGCGGCTGCGCGTCGTGCTCGCCGACGCGCTCGACCTGGCCACGCTGCCGGGCCGGCCCACCGCGCTCGTCGCGAACCTGCCGTACAACGTCTCCGTCCCCGTGCTGCTGACGTTCCTCGAGCGCTTCGACTCCCTCGCCCGCGCGCTCGTCATGGTCCAGGCCGAGGTGGCGGACCGCCTCGCCGCCCCGCCGGGGAGCCGCACCTACGGTGTGCCCTCGGTCAAGGCGGCGTGGTACGCCTCGGCCCGCCGCACCGCGACCGTGGGGCGCGCCGTCTTCTGGCCGGCGCCCAACGTCGACTCCGCGCTGGTACGCCTCGACCGGCGCGCGGCGCCCGCGACGAGCGCGAGCCGCGCGGCGGTGTTCGCGGTGGTGGACGCCGCGTTCGGCCAGCGGCGCAAGACGCTGCGCCAGGCGCTGGCGGCGCTCGCCGGCTCGCCCGCGGCGGCAGAGGAGGCGCTGCGCGCGGCCGGCGTCGACCCTGGAGCCCGCGGCGAGGCCGTCGACGTCCACGGCTTCGCGCGCATCGCGGAGCACCTGCGGCCCGGCGACCTGGCACAGTGAGCACGTGACGCTCACCCCGGTCGACGCTCTCCCGTCGCGGCAGGTGCGCGTCCGCGCGCCGGGCAAGGTCAACCTGTCGCTGCGTGTCGGCAAACGCCAGCACGACGGCTACCACCCGCTGGCGACGGTGTTCCAGGCGGTGTCCGTGTACGAGGAGGTCGTCGCCGCGCCGCACGACGGCCTGCTCCTCACGGTCTCGGGTCCCCAGGCGTCCGGCGTCCCCACCGACGGCTCGAACCTGGCCGCGCGCGCGGCGCGGCTGCTCGCGGAGCGCACGGGCGTGGAGCCCGACGTGCACCTGCACCTCGTCAAGGGCGTGCCCGTGGCCGGCGGGATGGCGGGCGGCTCGGCCGACGCGGCGGCGGCGCTCGTCGCGTGCGACGCGCTGTGGAGCACCGGGCTGAGCCGCGAGGACCTCGCCCGCCTGGCCGCGGCGCTCGGCTCGGACGTGCCCTTCCTGCTCGCCGGGAACACGGCGGTCGGCGCCGGCCGCGGCGACCTGCTGACGCCGGCGCTGACGCGCGGCGAGTTCCACTGGGCGTTCGCCGTGCGCGACCAGGGCCTGTCCACGGCCGCCGTCTACGCCGCGTACGACGAGCGGCATCGCGACACGCCGCCGCCCGCGCCCTCGGACGCCGACGACGTGCCGCTCATGCAGGCCTTGCTCGCGGGCGACGCGACGGCGCTCGGCCAGGCGCTGCACAACGACCTGCAGGACGCCGCGCTCGACCTGGCGCCCGACCTCGCCGAGCCGCTGCAGGTGGCGCGCGACGCGGGCGCCCTCGGCGTCGTCGTCTCCGGCTCCGGCCCCACCGTCGCGGCGCTCGCGCGCAACCGCCAGCACGCGCTCGTCATCGCGGCCGCCTTCACCGCGGCGGGCGTGGCCGACCGTGTCCTCACGGCCGTCGGGCCCGTGCCGGGCGCCCGCGTGGTGGGCGGCGCGGACTGACGCCGGGCGCCGGCCGCGCCGCCGGCGCATGGTGGTGGGGTCGGCCGGGATGCGGTCGCGATCGCATCCCGGGTCGAAATCCTCGGGCGTCGCGCGCCAAAATCTGATATCAGTTTTCTAACGCCGCGGGGGAGCGGCACTGGGGAGGAACAATGCTGGAGCTGACCGGCGTCAGTCGCTCGTTCGGCGACGTGCGCGCCCTGGACGGCGTGAGCTTCGCCGTGGAGCGGGGCCGGCTCACCGGCTTCGTCGGGGGGAACGGGGCGGGCAAGACCACCACGATGCGGATCATCCTCGGCGTGCTGAGCGCCGACTCCGGCACCGTGTCGATGGACGGCCGGCCGCTGGACGCCGCGACCCGGCGCACCTTCGGCTACATGCCGGAGGAGCGTGGCCTCTACCCGCGCATGAAGGTCGCCGAGCAGCTGGCCTACCTGGCGCGGCTGCACGGCTTCGACCGCGCAGGCAGCGAGCGCCGCGCGCGCGACCTGCTGGCGCGGCTCGACCTCACCGGGCGCGCCGACGACCGCCTCGACACCCTGTCGCTGGGCAACCAGCAGCGGGCCCAGGTCGCCGCGGCCCTCGTCCACGAGCCGAGCCTCCTGGTGCTCGACGAGCCCTTCTCCGGCCTCGACCCGCTCGCGGTCGACACCGTGATGTCGGTGCTCGCCGAGCGGGCCCACGCCGGCGCACCGGTGCTCTTCTCCAGCCACCAGCTCGACGTGGTCGAGCGGCTGTGCGACGACGTCGTCATCATCGCCGGCGGGCGCATCGTCGCCGCGGGTGATCGTGAGCAGCTGCGGGCGCAGTACACCGAACCCCGGCACCGGCTGCGGACGGGGGGCGACCTGGGGTGGCTCGGCGCCCGCGAGGGCATCCGCGTGGTGGAGCGGGCGGACGGCGAGGTGCTGTTCGAGGCCGACGAGGCCGCCGCGCAGCGCGTGCTGACGGACGCGCTCGCCCGCGGACCCGTCGCGGAGTTCTCGCCCGTGCGGCCGAGCCTCGCGGAGATCTTCCGCGAGGTCATCCGCGACGAGGCACCGGCCACGGCGGTGGCGGCATGAGCGCCCCCACCACGGGCGCCCCGGTCACGGACGCTGCCGCGCCGACCACGTCGCCCGCTCGCCTGGCGGTGCTCGTCGCCGAGCGCGAGATCACCGCGCAGCTGCGCAACCGCGCCTTCATCATCTCGACCCTCATCCTGCTGCTCGGCATCCTCGCGGGGATCGTCATCGGCTCGGCGGTGTCGCACCGGAGCTCGTCCCCGGCGGCGGCCGCGGGCGTGGCGAAGGTCGCGGTGGTCCCCGCCACGGCCGCCGACCTGCAGGGCCTGGCCGGGTTCGCGCCCGTGCCGGTGGCCGACGAGGCGGCCGCGCGCGCCGCGGTGACCGACGGCAGCGTCAGCGCCGCGCTCCTGCCGGGCACGGGGACGGGCTCGCCGCGGATCGTCGCGCTCGACGCGGCGCCGGGTGCCCTCGTCGCCGCCCTCACCCGCGCGCCCGCGGTCGAGGTGCTCAACCCCGCCACGGCCAGCGACGCCATGCGGTTCCTGGTGCCGTTCGCGTTCGGCATGGTGTTCCTCATGGTCGTCATGGTGTTCGGCCAGACGATCGCCCAGAACACCATCGTCGAGAAGCAGACGCGCGTGGTGGAGGTGCTGCTGTCGGCCGTGCCGGCACGCGTGCTCATGGCCGGCAAGGTGCTGGGCAACAGCGTGCTGGCGCTCGGGCAGGCCGCCGCCATGGCGCTCGTCGCCCTCCTCGCGCTGCGCATCACCGGGCAGGACCACGTGATCTCGCTCGTCGGGGCGCCGATCGGATGGTTCGTCGTGTTCTTCGTCGTCGGCTTCGTGCTGTTTGCGGCGATGTTCGCGGCGGCGGCGTCGCTCGTCTCGCGCGTCGAGGACGCCGGGCCGGTCGTCATGCCGGTCACGCTGCTCGGGCTGCTGCCCTTCTACCTCGTGCTGTTCGGTGCCGGGAACCCCGTGCTCATGAAGGTGCTGTCCTACGTGCCGTTCAGCTCGGCGATGGGCATGCCCGTGCGCGTCTACCTCGGTGACGTGGCGTGGTGGGAGCCCATCGCCTCGCTGGTGCTGCTCGTGGCGACCACGGGAGCCGTCGTGGTGCTCGCGGCGCTCGTGTACGAGCGTTCCGTGCTGCGCACCGGCGCACGCGTCCGCCTCGGGGAGGTGCTGGGCCGCCGCGCCACCGCCTGAGGCCCCTCCGGTAGCCTTGCCTGCCGTGGCGCAGAAGGTGGTCCCCGCACGTGGCATGCGCGACGTCCTGCCCGTGGAGAAGCAGACCCGCGAGCGCGTGCTGACCCAGCTGCGTGCCACCTATCGCCGCTTCGGGTTCGCGGAGATCGAGACGCCGGCCATCGAGCCGTTGTCCCGCCTGCGGTCCAACCAGGGCGGCGAGAACGAGTCGATGCTCTTCGAGATCCTCCGCCGCGGACTGCCGCCCGAGGAGCCGGTGCTGCCGGCCGACGCGGCGGACCTCGCGCTGCGCTACGACCTCACGGTGCCGCTCACGCGGTACTACGCGTCGCACCAGGCCGAGCTGCCCGAGGTGTTCCGTGCCCTGCAGACGGGCTCGGTGTGGCGCGCGGAGCGGCCGCAGAAGGGCCGGTTCCGGCAGTTCACGCAGGTGGACATCGACATCCTGGGCGAGAGCAGCATCCTCGCCGAGGTGGACCTGCTGGTGGCCACCCTGACCGCGTTCGCGGACCTCGGCATGGCCGACGACGTGACGCTGCTGGTCAACGACCGGCGCACGCTCACCGAGCTGCTCGGCGCCGCCGGATTCTCCGGGGACGCCGTGCCGGACGCGCTCATCGCGCTGGACAAGCTCGACAAGATCGGCGCCGACGCGGTGGCCGCCGAGCTCGTGGCGCTGGGGGCGCCGGACAACGTGCGCGGCGTGCTCGACGCGGTGCTCGCGGCGCGGGACGACGGCCAGGCCGCGCTGGCGGCCGGGGAGCTGAGCGTGCCCGGGCTGGGCTCGGTGTCGTTGCACGACCTGCCGGAGATCGTCGGCGCCGTCCGCACGCTGCTGCCGCACGCCCGCGTGACGCTCGACCCGTCGCTGGTGCGCGGCATGGGCTACTACACGGGCCCGATCTTCGAGGTGAAGCACGCCAAGGTCGGCTCGTCGGTGGCCGGGGGCGGCCGCTACGACGGCGTGGTGGGCAAGTGGCTGGGCCGGGACGTGCCGGCCGCCGGTTTCTCCATCGGGTTCGAGCGCATCATCGACCTCGTCGCGCCGGAGCCGGCCGCCGGGCAGCGCATCGGGCTGCTCTACCCCGAGGGGGTGGACGTCACCGAGCTGCTCGGCGCCCGCGCCCGGCTGCAGGCCGAGGGTGCCGACGTCACGCTGGTGCGCGCCCCGCGCAAGCCGTCCGCGACGTTCTTCGCCGGCCTGGTGGAGCAGGGTCTGACGCACGTGGCGGACGTCACGCAGGGGCACGTGCGTCCCCTCGGCGGCTGATGGCCCACCTCCTCGGCGCCGACCGCGTCACCGTCGCGCTCGGCACCCGCACCGTCCTCGACGGCGTCTCGCTCGGTCTGGACGACGGCGCGCGGGTCGGCGTCGTCGGCCCCAACGGCGCCGGCAAGTCGACGTTGCTGCGCGTGCTGGCCGGCCAGCAGGCGGCCGACGAGGGGCGCGTGACGCGCGCGGGCGGCGTGCGCGTGGGCGTGCTCGACCAGCGCGACGTGCTGCCCGACGGCACCGTGCTCGACGCGATCCACCCCGGCGCCGACACGCACGAGTGGGCGGCCGACCCGCGCATCCGTGCCGTCCACGACGGCCTGCTGCCCGACGTGCCGCTCGACGCCGACGTGGCCACGCTGTCCGGTGGGCAGCGGCGTCGCGTCGCGCTCGCGGTGCTCCTCGTCGGCGACGACGAGGTGCTGCTGCTCGACGAGCCGACCAACCACCTGGACGTCGAGGGAGTCGCCTGGCTCGCGGCGCACCTCGTGGAGCGGTTCGGGCGCGGTTCGGGCGCGGTGGTCGTCGTCACGCACGACCGGTGGTTCCTCGACGCCGTGACCACGCGCACGTGGGAGGTCCACGACGGGGGCGTCGACCCCTACGACGGCGGGTACGCCGCCTACGTGCTGGCCCGCGCCGAGCGCGCGCAGCAGGCGGCGACCGCGGAGGCCAAGCGGCTCAACCTGCTGCGCAAGGAGCTCGCGTGGCTGCGGCGCGGCGCGCCCGCCCGCACGTCCAAGCCGAAGTTCCGGCTCGACGCCGCCGCGGCGCTCATCGCCGACGAGCCGCCGCCGCGCGACCGCCTCGAGCTGTCCCGCACCGCCACCGCGCGCCTCGGCAAGGACGTGCTCGACCTCGAGGACGTCACGCTGGCGTACGACGAGCGCGTGCTGCTCGACCACGTGACGTGGCGGCTGGGGCCGGGGGACCGGTGGGGCGTCGTCGGCGTCAACGGGGCCGGCAAGACGACGCTGCTCGGGCTGCTGTCCGGGCGGGTGGCACCCACGGACGGGCGCGTCAAGCGGGGGCAGACCGTGCGGGCCGCCGAGCTGCGGCAGGAGGTCGAGGACCTCTCGGCGCTGGCCGACCTGCGGGTGCTCGAGGTGGTGGAGCGCGAGCGGCGCACGCTCGTCGTCGGGGGCAAGGAGGTCACGGCGTCCCAGCTCGTCGAGCGCCTCGGCTTCGTGCGCGAGCGCCAGCAGACCCTGGTGCGCGACCTGTCCGGGGGCGAGCGGCGGCGCCTGGCGCTGCTGCGGCTGCTCGTGGGCGAGCCGAACGTGCTGCTGCTCGACGAGCCGACCAACGACCTCGACACCGACACGCTCGCCGCCCTGGAGGACCTGCTCGACGGCTGGCCGGGGACGATCGTCGTCGTCTCGCACGACCGCTACCTGCTGGAACGCGTCGCCGATCGGCAGGTGGCCCTGCTGGGCGACGGGACGATCCGCGACCTGCCGGGCGGCGTGGACGAGTACCTGGCGCTGCGCGCCGCGCCGTCCACAGCCGCCACCGTCCCCTCCTCCCGCTCCACCGCCCCCTCGTCCCGCTCCACCACCCCTTCCCGCTCCACCGCACCTACCCCTCCCGGGCGGGCTCGGCAGTTCGGCACCGACTCGGCACAAGGACCTGCCGAGCCGGTGCAGGAGTACCGAGCCGGCGACGCGGCCGCCGGCGCTTCGGGCCTTCCGGAGGGGTCGGTCCCGGCCGCGCCGAGTGCCGCCGAGGTCCGTGCCGCGCGCAAGGAGGTCGCCCGCATCGAGCGGCGCCTGGCCAGGCTGGCGGGGGAGGAGTCGGCGCTGCACGACGAGCTGGCGGCGCACGCCACCGAGCACGAGAAGGTGCTCGTGCTGGACGCCCAGCTCCGCGCGCTGGCCGCCGAGCGCGACGAGCTCGAGGCGGCGTGGCTCGAGGCGGCCGAGACCGCCGGCTAGGTCCGCGCCTCCCGGCCGTGACCGATCCGCGGCCGGATCGACTCCCCGACGAGCTCACCCGGTGGTATCCCTGCAGCTGGCGGTGTCGTCGCGTCCCAGGGGGTCTCATGCGCACGACCGTGCGGATCCGTGTCGCCGTCGCGGTGACGCTGGCCGTCGTGCTCGTCCTCGGCTTCCTGGCGTTCGCCCTCGGGCTGGTGGGGGTCGGGAGCGCGACGTGGATGTCGTCGATCCCGGCGACCTGTCCGCAGGTGCGCGAGGAGCCTCGACCGCAGCCGTTCTTCTCCAACGCGCGCCGCCACCCGGTGCCGTTCACGGCGACGGCCGCGCTGCTCTGCCTCTACACGCAGGAACCGTCCACCGGGGATCCCGGCGGGTACGCCGAGAGGTTCTCCCAGCAGCTCGTCCTCTCCGACCCGGCGGCGGACGCCCTCGCCACCGAGCTCGACACCGGCGCCCGCCGTGGGGCGGTCTTCACCGTGCACGGCTGTGGTGCGGGCACCGGAGAGCGCGTCGCGGCGTACTTCCGGGGCGGCGCGAGCCAGGCCGTCGAGGTGGTCATCAGCGCCGGCGGCTGTGCCACGGCCGCGAACGGCGGGAACGTCTCGTCGATCGCGGACAGCCAGATCGTTCCCGACGTGCTCGCGCTCTTCGGCTGCCGGTTCCCCCGCCCGGACGCCGCCCCGCCGAACCTCTACTGCGGTCTGTGACCCGCCTGTGCGCTGCGTTTCGGCCACTGGCACCGGGCCGTAAACATCCTGTTTCGCTCGTTGCGCCCACCCTGACCGCGACGCACCCTGAGGCCGTGGCAGCAGATCGAGACCCCCTGCGGGCAGTCGCGCAGTACCGGGTGGACCGCCTCCTGGCCGAGGACGGTGCGACGCGCCCGGAGCAGCCGCCGGGCGACGTGCCGCCCGTGCGCCACGGGATCGGCACCGACGCGTGGGCCGAGGAGGCGATCCGCCGCGCGATCGCGCGCGGCGACTTCGACCACCTGCCGCTGGCGGGCAAGCCCATCCCGGGGCTGACCAGGCACGACCCGGACTGGTGGCTGCGGTCGTTCATCGAGCGCGAGCACATCACCGGCGTGGGCCCGGAGGCGTTCCTGCTGCGCCGCGACGACGCCGAGCTGGACCGGCGCATCGACGAGGAGCACAGCGAGGCCGGCGTGCGCGAGCTCGTCGAGGAGTTCAACGCGCGCGTGTTCCAGGCCCGGCGCCAGCTGCGCGGCGGCCCGCCCGTGGTGACGAGCACCCGCGACCCCGACGTCGAGGTGGCGCGGTGGCGCGCACGGCGCCAGCCGGCCACGGCCGGTGGCGCGGTACCGGAAGGCCCGCGCCGCCCGGCGTCGTGGTACCGGGGGCAGTTCCTCAGCCGGCGGCGGCGAGCGTCGTCGCCAGCGGGGTCGTCGGACGCCCGATGAGGCGGGACAGGTCGCCCGTGACGTCGGCGAGCGCGCCGTGGGCGATCGCCGTGTCGAGGGCGACGACGAAGCCGGCGACGTCGTCGGGCAGCCCGGCGGCCACCAGCAGCGCGTGCCGCTCGTCCGGGGTGACGTCGCGCCGGACCACCTCGTGGCCGACGATCTGCGACAGCGTCGCGACGAGCTCGTCGTAGTCCCAGGCGCTGTCGCCGCCGAGCTCGTAGACCTTCTTCTCGTGCCCGTCCTGCGTGAGCACGGCCGCGGCACCCTCGGCGTAGTCGGCGCGCGACGCGCTCGCGATGCGGCCGGTGCCGGTCGCGGAGACGATCTCACCGCCCGCGCGTGCGGTCGCCAGGTCGGGCAGGTAGTTCTCGTGGTACCAGTTGTTGCGCAGCATCGTCGCCGGGATGCCGGACGCGGCGATGTACTCCTCGGTGGCCTTGTGGTCCGGGTTGACCGGGAGGTTGGACAGGTCGGCGCGCGGCCCGGAGGTGTAGACGAGGTGCCGCACGCCCGCGCGCACCGCGGCGTCGACGACGTTGCGGTGCTGCGGCAGGCGCCGGCCCACCTCGGAGCCCGAGACGAACAACAGCTTCGTCGCTCCGGCGAACGCGTCGTCGAGCGTCGCGGGGTCGTCGTAGTCGGCCCGCCGCACCGCGATGCCCTGCGCGGCGAGGTCGGCGAGCGTCTCGACGCGGCGTCCGGTGGCGACGAGGTCCGTCGGTGCGACGCCGCGGGCGAGCAGGGCCTCGATGGCGAGGCGGCCGACGTGCCCGGTGGCTCCGGTGACGACGGTGGTCATGGGGTTCCTCTCGACGACGGGGTGTCGTCAGGCCCCAACTCCGTCGGCCCCCCGCTCCTTCCCACCCCACTGGAACGGACCCGCCCCGACGCGCCGGCGCGAGGGCTGCGTTCGTTCCAGTGAGGGGGCCGGGCGAGGTGTCAGGCGGCGGGGACCACGGCGGCCGCGGCCGCACGGTGTCGGGCCAGGGCCCCGATGGCCACCGTGTGCGTGACGGCCATCGCGACGAGGGCCCCGGCGACGACGAGCAGCGGCACCCGCCAGCCGGCGCTCGCGGTGTGGATCGCGCCGATCACGGACGGCGCCACGCCCGCCAGCACGTAGCCGGCCGTCTGCACCGCCGCGGACATGCGGCCCGCGGCCGCGGGGGAGCCGGCCACCGTGGACACCACCGAGAAGATGACGACGTAGTTCGCGGCCTGCGCCACGCCGCCGAGCGACGCCCACACGGACCAGCCGGCCGGCGCGAGCAGCAGCCCCACCGGCAGGGCGAGCCAGACGAGGCCGATGACCACCGTGAGCGCGTGCGGCCGCAGCCGCGCCATGGCCAGGGGCGCCAGCACGCCGCCGAGGATGCCGAAGCCCTGGAAGAGCGCCGCGGCGGCGCCCGCCCCGGTGCGGGAGAGGCCGGCCTCGTCGTGCAGCAGCGTGGGCAGCCAGGCCGACAGCGCGTAGTACGACGCGGACTGGAACGCGAACGTCACGACGAGCAGCCAGGTGAGGGGGCGCCGCATCACCGGGGGCCGCACGGCCGGCTCGGCGGGGACCGCCGCATGCTCGTCGGGCCCGGTCCGAGGTCGCAGGCCGTACGCGCGCCACCAGGCCGCCAGCCCGACGAGCAGGACGACGGACCACGAGACGAGGGCCCACCGCCACCCCACCCAGGCGGCCAGGGGCGCCATGCCGATCGTGGTGATCACCGCGCCGCCGTTCATCGCGGCCGTCGTCGCCCCCATGACGCCGCTGACGCCGGACGCGAAGTCCCGCGCCACCACCACCGGCACCGTGATGTTCCCCACGGTGATCGCCGCGCCGATGAGCACGGTGCCGACGAGCGCGGTGCCGAAGCCGCCGCTCGAGCGCAGCACCGTGCCCGCGAGGACGCCCAGCAGCGTCACCGTCCCGGCGACCGCGGTGCCCGCTCGGTTGACGAGCGCGGCGGCCAGCGGCGTGACGAGGGCGTAGCAGAGCACGGGCAGCCCGGTGAGGAGCCCGGCCGACGCCGCCGTGAGGTGCAGGTCCGCGCTGACCTGGCTGACCACGGGTGCCATGGCCGTGATGGGACCGCGGAGGTTGAGCGCGTAGAGCAGCAGGGCCGTCAGGAGCAGCCCGCGGCGCGCGTCGCGCGTGGCGGCGGGCGTCACGACGCTTCGTCGAAGGGGGAGACGAGCACGCGGAGCAGGGTGGCCAGGGTCGTCCGGTCCTCGGGCGGCAGGCCGCGCAGCAGGCGCCGTTCCGACTCGAGCAGGTCCGCGAGCGCCGCGTCCACCTGGGCCAGCCCGGCCGGCGTGAGCTCGACGAGCACGCCCCGCCGGTCGTCGGGCGACGGCCGGCGCCGGACCAGGCCGTGCTCGACGAGCCGGTCGATGCGGTTGGTCATGGTCCCGGACGTCACCAGGGTCTGAGTGAGCAGCGCGCCCGGCGACAGGCGGTAGGGCGCGCCCGCACGGCGCAGCGCCGACAGCACGTCGAACGCCCACGTCTCCAGCCCGTGCCGGGCGAACGCGCCGCGGCGAGCCAGGTCGAGGTGCCGCGCGAGCCGCGTCACGCGGGAGAGCACCTCGAGCGGGGCGGTGTCCAGGTCCGGGCGCTCCCGACCCCAGGCAGCGACGATGCGATCGACCTCGTCGGGCGCCACGTCGTCTGCCACGGCTGCAGGTTACTCGACGTCGAGAGACTGCTTCGTGGGCCCTGCGACCCCCGCCGGGCGGGGCTTGGTGAGCGCGGGTCGGCGCTCGAGCGACTTCAGGCCGTTCCACGCGAGGTTGACCAGGTGGGCCGCGACCTCCTGCTTCTTGGGGCTCTTCGCGTCGAGCCACCACTGCCCGGTCAGCGCCACCATGCCGACGAGCATCTGCGCGTACATCGGCGCGGTGCGCGGGTCGAGGCCGGTGCGCTTGAACTGGTCGGCGAGGAGGTGCTCCACCTGCGTGGCGATGTCGCCGATGAGGCTGGAGAACGTGCCGGTGGCCTGCGCCACGGGCGAGTCGCGCACGAGGATGCGGAAGCCGTCCTCGGACCGCTCGACGTAGTCGAGGAGGGCGAGCGCCGTGCGCTCGACGAGCGCCTTGGGGTGGCCGCCCCCCTCCAGCGCGCCGGTGAGCGCCGCCAGGAGGGCCTGCATCTCGCGGTCGACGACGACGGCGTAGATGCCCTCCTTGCCGCCGAAGTGCTCGTAGACCACGGGCTTGGAGACCTCGGCGCGCGCCGCGATCTCCTCGATGCTCGTGTTGTCGAAGCCCTTCTGGGCGAAGAGCGTGCGGGAGACGTCCAGCAGTTGTGCGCGGCGTTGCGTGCCCGTCATGCGGCGGGAGGTCCGCCGCGAGTCGGTGGCCACCGAGGCATTGTGCCGGACGCCACCCATGCGGTGCGGGACCTCGGGGTCCACCGGCGCTGGCAGACTGGGCGCCGCGGCCCCCGCGCCCCGCGCGCCGAGGGCCGGTCCGCCCTGGTGTAACGGCAGCACTCAGGCCTTTGGAGCCTTGGGGTCCAGGTTCGAATCCTGGGGGCGGAGCCGGGTGCCGGGCGGTGCCGGAGCGGGCCCCGGACCCTGCCGGGCCGCTACGCCGGGCGGACGCCGCGCAGCCGGCGCACCGCGCGGGCCGGCAGCGGCGGCAGAGGCCGCGCGAACCAGTCGGCGAGCACGGCCGCGACGTCCGGGGCGTCCCGTGGGACGTCCTCGTGCGCCGTGCCGCGGTACTCGCTGCGGGGGTCGCGGACGGCCTCCTGCGGGAAGAGCGCGATGGGGAGCGCCGGCCCGGGTGCCCGAGGTGCGACGGGAGCCGCTCCCAGGCGTTCGGCGAGGAGCCCGAGCAGCGGGCCCGGGCGGGCCACCAGCAGGTGCGCGGTCGGGGTGGCCCGCGCGTTGAGCTCGAGCAGGTTCGCGGTGCCGTCCGGCAGCAGCAGGAAGTCCAGCCCGCACAGGCCGCTGAGCCCGAACGCCGCGACCACGGCGGCCGCGGCCGCGGCGATCCCGGCGTGCTCGAGCGGCTCGACGACCGTGGCGGGGCCTGCGCCGCCGTCGCTGGTGCGCACCACGCGCAGCGTCACGGCGCCCAGCACCTCGCCGCGCCAGCACGCGACGGTGGTGGTGGCGGGCGTGCCCTCGAGGAACCGCTGCACGGTGATGGCGCGCGGCCGGCGGCGCAGGGCCGGCCGGATGAGGTGCGGGTCGTCGTCGCGCAGCAGCCCACCGACGGCCCGGCGCAGGCTCTCCGGCCGCCGGAGCGCCGCGAAGGCCCGCCGCGCGGACTGCTCGTCGTCGACCCGGACCACGCCGCGGCCGCCCGAGCTCGCGTCCGCCTTGACCACCGCGGGCAGGCCCGCGCGCGCCAACGCCGCGGGCAGGTCGGCCTCGCTCGCCACGGCCGCCGTCGCCGGAGCGGGCAGCCCGCGCTCCGACGCGACCTCGGCGAGGGCCGCGCGCGCGGCGCGCGCGGCGAAGCTCGTGGGGTCGCCCAGCGAGCGCACGATCACCCGGGCCAGCTCCGACGGCAGCCGAGGGTTCCCATGGGCCGCGACGAGCGCCTCCAGCGCGAGGTCGTCCACGGGGATCACCAGGTCGAACGGACCGTGGGCCAGGGCCCGCGCGGCGGAGCGGCCCGGCCGGAGGGCCGAGTAGTGGCCCACCGTGCGCACCCACGCCAGCGAGCTGGCCGGGTGGCCGGGCGGCGCGAGCAGCGCGACGTCGAAGCCGGCCTCGTGCGCGGCGTGCGCGAGGTGCACGGTCTGCAGCCAGCGGTGCGCCGCGACCAGCAGCAGCCGTGGCCTCGCCGCACCGCCGGTCGCGGGGGACGGCGCGTTCGGGCGGGCGCTCACGCCGCGCGGGTGGCGGTGGCCTGCGTCCGCCGGGCGGCCCGGCCGAGGTGCCCGGCGATGCGAGGCGCGGCGAACTCTGCGCCCACCATGAACCGCATGAGCGGCCCGAACGAGCCGGCGGCGACGGGACCGGTGAACGAGAGCCCGGGCACGCTCGACTCGAACGTCGCCGAGAGTGCGGGCATCGCGCCCACCCGCGCGATCGACGAGCGGAGCCCGTCGTCGAGGAAGGCGAGCCGGTCGAGGTCGCCGCGGTAGCCGGTGGCCGCGATGACGTGGTCGACGACGAGGCGGTGCTCGCCCGCGTCGCCGCGCTCGAGCTCGAGCTCGACCTGGTCGCCGACGAGCGCGGCGCGGCGCAGCTCGGTGCGCGTGACGACGTCGGCGCCCCCGAGCACCTCGTCCTTGAGCCACCAGCCGGAGGCGGGACCGAGGAAGTTCTGCACCACACGAAGGCGGGTGTCGGCCGGCATGAGGCGGAAGACGTCGGGCAGGTCCTCGCACGCCTTCTGCCGCCAGCCCGGGCCCAGGCCCGACGAGGGGGTGCGCAGCCGCTCGCGCCACGTGGGCTCGCGGTCGGCGGGGCGACCCCAGAACGGCAGCTCGGCGCGCCGCGTGACGAGGTGCACCTGCGCCCCGACGCGCAGCAGGGCGGCCGCCGTCTCGACGGCCGACGACCCGGCGCCCAGCACGGCGACACGCCGCCCGGCGAACCGGTCGACGTGCCGGTGGTCGCCGGAGTGGCTCGCGTGCTCGCCGAGCCCGTCGAGCTGCCGGGGGACGACGGCGAAGTGCGTGACGCCGACCGCGACGACCACGCGGCGCGCGGTGCGCCGCGACCCGTCGTCGAGCGTCAGCGTGAAGCCGTCGTCGCCGCCCGCGAGACCCGTGACGAGCTGCTGGTCGAGGTCCGGGACGAGGGCCTGCTGGAACGCCGTGCCGTAGGCGACGAAGTCGTCGAGCACCACGCGGTGCTCGCGGCCGCCGTACGGGATGCCGTGCTCGCGGCAGTAGTCGGCCAGGCGCCAGCCCGGCACCGGCGCGTCCAGGCTCGAGGCGAACCCGTCCGACTTCAGCAGCATGCCGGCCGGCATGTGGTGCGCCCACGTGTCGAGCGGGCGCCCGAAGACGGCGGTCTCGATGCCGCGGTGCCGCAGGTGCGCCGCGACCGACAGTCCGTACGGGCCGGCTCCGACCACGGCTACCTGGGCATCCACGCTGCTGCTCTCCCCATCCGCGACGACGATCCAGCGGTCGGGGACCGCACGGCCGGTCCAGCATGCCTCGGCCCGCGGCGCCCGGACACCGGGGCGGCGGGCGAAAGTTGCGACGGCCGCCGCGCTCGGCCGACGCCCGCCGCGCCCGCCGCGTTCCACCGGCGCCCGCCGGGTAGCATCCGGAGGGGCGATGGAGCCCGCCCGGGCAACGCGCCCGAACCGCCGCGACGGCTGACGGCTCCTGCCGTGCACGGTGGCGGGCAGCTCAGGCCGGCCCGCGGGAGAGGAGTCCGGTCGTGACCCGTCCCGGTGTCCCCCAGCCGCACCCGTCCCGCATCACGGAGTTCGCCGGGCATCCCGGCGTCGTCGGCATCGTGCCGGGGCAGCCCGAGCTCGTCGCGCTCACCGCGGCGGCCTGGGCCCGGGGCCAGAGCGGCGCCACGCTCGTGTTCGCCTACGTCGACCCGAGCCGCTACGTGGTGTCGGAGCACGCCGACGGCTCGGTGACGCACGTCGAGCTGGACCCCGACGGGCTCGACGAGTCCTGGCGCGAGCGGCAGCGGCACATCGAGGCGTTCCTGCACACCGTGGTCGACCCGCTGGGCGTGCCCTGGCAGTTCCGCTACCTCGCCGGCCGCCCGGACCGCGCGCTGACCCACCTGGCGCGGGCGGTCGACGCCGCGGTCATCGTCGTCGGCACGCGGGCCCCGGGCATGCGCGAGGGCCTGCGCCAGTTCATCGACGGGTCGCTCGCGGTGCACCTGTCGCACCACCAGCACCGGCCGGTGCTCGTCGTGCCGCTGAGCGTGGTCGACTGGCGGGAGAAGATCGGCTGGGACTGAGCCCTGCCGGTCAGCGGTGCCCGCGGGCGATGACCCGCATCATCTTGAGGTTGATGGCGGCGAACCGGAGCAGCTGGAAGGCCGGGTTCGCGCGCCTGGCCAGCGTCTTCGGGGTCGGCAGCGGTGCCGACGCGATCGCCTGCTCGGTCACGGGGTCGCTCATGACGAGGTCCTTCGGTCGTCGGTCGGTGCGGGCGTCGCGGTCACTCGGGGATGAGGAACCACAGCGGCCTGGCCTTGGCCTTGTAGAGGAAGAGGTAGTGGAGCATCGCCTTGATCCAGTGCCCCGCCAGGCCGATCTCGCCTGAGGTGCCCTTGGCGTCGCGCCCGCTCGCGGGGAACCGTGACCAGTCGGGCACCACCGGGAACATCGTCATGGAGGCGGCCGAGCCGCGCGTGAAGCCCGTGCCGGCCGACGCCACGCAGGCCGCGCCCATGGTCGCCATGGAGGCGGTGTGCGCGCTCGCGCCGTCCCCGTGCTCGATGAGGTCCTTGATCGTCAGCGCCACGGCCTTGGCCATGATCCCCGACGGCATGCCGGTGCGTGGGGGAGCCGGCGTGATGACGGTCCCGTTCGGGCTCGTGCGCGGCTTAGAGATCTGGTGCGGCGGGGCGAACGCGATGCCCGGGGCGAAGACGTTCGGGTAGGTCGGGTTCCGGTACGTCTTGGGCCAGTCGTCGGCCGACCACTGCTCGTAGGGCTTGGGCGTGTAGTCGGCGTCCACCTTGGTCAGGCCGCTCGGCGCGAAGAGCCGGTCGGTGACGTCCGCCCCGGCGCGGTCGTAGGCCTTGAGGTCGGCGCCCCGGAACGGCGGCAGCAGCATCGCGAAGTCGAACGCGAGCGTGTGCTCCGAGCCGTCCAGCTGCTCGTAGTGCAGCAGCCCGGGCTCCACCTTCTGGACGTGCGCCCGCATGATCGCCGTGACGCCGCGCTCGCGGAACAGCGACTCCGTCCACGTCTTCGACGTCGTGGTGTAGCCCATCTGCGTGAAGCTCAGGCCCCCCACGCCGAAGTCGCCCAGCTCGTACTCGTTGGACAGGTAGACGAGCTCGGCCTTGTCCCGCACGCCGTGGGCGCGCAGCTCGTGCTCCACGTTGAACGTGTACTCGAACGCGGCGCCCTCGCACGTGCACGTGCCGTGCCCGGTGCCGATGACGATCGTCTTGTGCTCGCCGCGCTTCATGGCGGCGACGAGGTCGGCGAACACGGCGGAGGTCGCGGCGGCGTGCGAGGCGGTGCACACCGAGAGCGAGTTGGCCTCGGGGCCGAGCCCGGGCGTGGCCGCGAAGTTGAGCTTCGGGCCGGTCGCGTTGATGAGGTAGTCGTAGGCGATGCGCTCCGTGGCGCCGCGGTTCTCCGCGCGGGTCGACGAGGCCTCGACCTGCGGCCGCGGGTCGTCGTCCGTCCCCTCGGGGAAGATCGTCGTGGCCAGCGCCTGGTGGAAGTCGATCCCGAGTCGGCGGTAGACCGGCGCGAGCGGGAACACCACCCGGTCGGCGCTCATCTTGCCCACGCCCACCCAGATGTTGGACGGGATCCAGTTCCACTGGGAGCTCGGCGAGACCACGACGACCTCGTGCTCCCGGGCGAGCATCCGCCTCAGGTGCAGCGCCGCGGTGTGCCCCGCGATCCCTGCACCGAGGATCACCACGCGTGCCATCAGCTCCTCCTTGAGCTCCATCGGCGTCGCCGGCCACGGCGCGTCCCATGCTACCCACGGGCATGGTCCGCGTTGACGCCCGGCAGGTGCGGTCAGCGGCGCTGGTCGGCCGCCTCCAGCCACAGGGCCCGGCGCGGGCACGCCCGCACCGCCCGCCGCGCGGCCCGCACCGCGGACCCCGCGTCCAGGTCGCCGTCGACGATCGGATAGCCCCAGCGATCGAGCGCGACCACCCGGTCCGCGACGTGCGCGCAGAGCCCGATGCCCTCGCACGCGACGGGGTCCACGCGCAGCCGGAGCCGGCCCGCCGGCGCGCGGCTCATCGGCGGACCGCCACGGGCACGGCGTCCGAGCCGTCCACCGCCGGCAGCGGGAGGTCGGCGCGGGCCGCACAGGCTCGCCCCGCGACGTGCGCCGCGACATCCGCCTCGAAGGTGGCCAGCGCCGACGCGACGAGCCGGGTCGCACCGTCGGGGTGGTGGCACGCGCCGCGACCTTCGACGAGTCCCGCGTCGTCCAGCAACCGCTGCACGAGGTCGTCGTGGCCGCGGCCCTCGGCCAGTGCCCGGGCGGAGGCGGCCAGCGCGGGCAGCCCGAAGGTGCACGGACCGCACTGGTGGGCGCTCATCGACGCGAGGTACCGCACCAGGTCGGCCGTGAGGCGCAGACCGCACGCGCCCTCCGCGAGAGGGATCACCACGCCGGCACCGAGGGTCAGGCCCTCCGAGCGCAGGGCGGGCTCGGCGATCGGCAGGTCCGTCAGCCGGGTCCACGGTGCCCACAGGCCGCCGTAGCCACCGAGCAGCACGGCCTGCGGCCGGGAGTCCCAGCCCAGCTCGGCCAGCAGCCGGGCGAACGTGGTGGCCGCCTCCACCTCGACGACGACGCGGTCGGCGCCGAGCACCGACAGCAGCCGGGTGCTCGTCGGAGGGCGGTCCCTGGCCAGCAGCGCGAGCCGGGCGAGCGTCTCGACGTTGTGCACGAGGGTGCGGGGGCGGTGCGGGTTCCGCGCCGGGCGACGGACCTCCGGCAGTGCCGGCCCCCCGAGGACGCCGCGGGCCGCGGCGCTCGACTCCCCGGCGAGGTAGTGCACTGGTCCGCTGACGACCTCGACCGGCTCGCGCGCGCCCGCCCGGCGCCGCTCCTCCAGCGCTGCCCGGACGGCGCGGCGCCCGCCGTCGTCGTCCCCGTGGAGCCAGACGACGGCGCGCCGCGCGCCCAGCGCCTCGGCGGCCAGCGCCAGGCCGTCGAGCACCAGGTGCGGGCGCTGCCGCAGCAGCGTGCCGTCCTTGCCGGCGACGGGCTCGCTCTCGGCGGCGTTCGCGACGAGGGTCAGCGGCCCGTCCCCGGCTGCCAGCGCGCGCCACTTCACCGCCGCCGGCACGTGCGCACCGCCGTGGCCGAGGAGGCCGCTGCCCTGCACCAGGTCGACGAGGCCCGGGCCGCCGAGCGGACGCGGGCCCAGCCGGGTCAGGTGCTCCACGAAGCTCTCGGCGGGGACGTGCCGCACGGGGTCGGCCGGCCCCGAGCGGCGCAGGTGGACGTCGGACAGCAGCAGGCGGTCGGCCTGGCCGCCGGGCGCGCCGATCCTGCGTCCGGGCAGCCGGGGGAAGGTGGCGATCCCCGTCATCGCGTCGCTCCGCGGGCGGCCGAGCGGGTGGGCCAGGCCTCGACCGTTGCCCGCGTGTCGCGGGCCAGCTGCGCCACCTCGTCGGCGGGCGTGCGCGCGGCGTACCGCGTGATCGCCAGCGCGACGACGGCGCCCCCGGTGCCCAGGTAGAAGGCTCGCAGCGCGAGGACGTCGGAGCCCGCCAGCACGCTGTGGGCCCACACGAGCACCAGCGACGCCGCCGCGACCTTGTGGAGCGGCCACCACAGCCGACCGACGAGCCGGCCGGCGAACCGCGCGGTCAGCCCCGTGACGAGGCCGGCCCAGACCGCGATGACCCCGAGGCTGACCGGGACCGGCCGGTACTGCGCCGCCATGGGCAGCAGGGCACCGACCCAGCCCACCTTGGCCCACGGGTCGGTGGCCAGCACCACGACGTGCAGCACGGTGAACGCCAGGGTGTACGTGGCGAGCCCGGTGTGGAGGGCGAGACGGGTGCGTGCCGTCGGGAGCCGCAGGTGCCGTGCCCACGGGTGAGCGAGCAGGGTGCCGGTGGACACCAGGGCGAGCAGCAGCACGTAGGACGTCAGCCCGGCGGCACGGCCCAGCACCCAGTGCGCCGTCCTCCGGCCCATCGCGTCGGCCACGAGCCAGGCCGTCGCGGCCAGGCTCACCGCCGTGGCGCCCGCCAGCACCCCGACGCCCGCGCGCGCCAGTGCGGCGCGGCCGGCGCTCACGCTGCCCGCCATCGGACGTGCGGCTCCATCGCGGGGGACACCCGCACGGCGCCGGTCTCCGTCACCCACGCGGCGGCGAGCCCCCGCACCGAGGCCTGCGCCTCGACCTCGACGGCGCCGGCGAGGAACAGTGTCTTGCTCCACACCTCGGCCCAGGCCGGGTCGGGGTGGAGCACCGTGACGGCGGCCAGCCCCGGGCCGCCGGGGCGGCCGGTCCGTGGGTCCACCAGGTGGTGCACCGGGGTGCCGTCGCCGGCCACCCAGCGGCGGCGCCGGATCGACGAGGTCGCGCAGCCGCTGTCCGTCACCGACAGCACGAGGAGCGGGTCGTCGCCCCCGTGGGGGTCCTCCACGCCGACGTGCCAGCCGTCGCCCTCCGGACCGGCTCCACCCAGCCATTCGTCGCCGCCCGCGTCCACGAGCACGGCGCTCCCCGCGCCGGCGAGCGCCGCGGCGGCGCGGCGCACCGCCAGCCCCTTGCCGATGCCCCCGAGGTCGATCGGGGACCCGCCGAGGTGCACCAGCCGCCGGTCGTCACCGGGCAGGACGGTCGGGCGCCACGGAGGGCGGGGAGCCCGCGTCGGTCCCGGCGTGGGGACGCCGGCCGGGACCCCGTCGGCGACCGCCCGGACGACCTCGTCGAAGGTGCGGTCGTACCCCCACGCGAGGAGACGGTCGAGGACCCGCGGGTCGAAGAGGCCGCCGGTGACGCGGTGCGCGCGTTCCGCCTCCTCGACCGCCTCGGCGAGCTCGGCCGGCACCACGTGCCACGACGACGGCCGGCCGTTGGCGCGGGACAGTGCCGACGCGGGATCGAAGCGGGTCAGGTGGAGGGCGACCGCGCGGATCGCCGCGCGGGCCGCGTCGACGGCCGCCGCCGCGTGCGGCCCGGGCCTGACGACCGTGACGCGGATGTCGCTGGCCATCGACCGGAACGTCGCCGTCAGCTCGGCGGCGGCCGTCGTCGTCGTCATCCGGACGCCTTGGTCGTCGTGTGCACCGGCGGCGGCGGTGCCGGGGCGGGCCGCACCGGTGCCGCCGCGGGGGCCTTGGCTGCCGGGGCCTTGGCGGGCGGAGCCGCGGCCGGCTGGGCGGCGCCCGGCGCCGGGACGGCGGCGGCCGCGGCGGCCCGCTGGTCGAGCGTGGCCTGGAGGGCCGCGATGCGGTCCCTCGCGTCGGCGATCTCGGCGAGCGCCTGGGTGAGCTGCGGGTCGGTCGTCGCCGCGGCCGCGGGCACGGGGGCCGGGGGTGCGGCGGCCGCCTGGTGCGATGCCGCCCAGGACAACGCGCCGCCGAAGCCGCCGACGGTCAGCGGGACGAGGCCCAGCGCCGCCAGACGTCGCGTCTGGCGACCGCGGTCAGTCATCGGACTCGCCCTCGTCGTGCCCGGCCCGTTCCCGCTCGCCGTCGTCCGATCGCGGCGGCGTCGGTGCGGCGTCGTCGTGGGTCGCCGGGGTGGCCACCGGCACCGTCGCCGCGACGGCCGGAGCCGGCTGCGGTGCCGCAGGCGCCGGGGCAGGCGGGGTCGCCCGCGACACCGCGGCCTCGAGCCCGGCGACCTGCGCGCGGAGCTCGGCGGCCTCCCGGGCGAGCGACGCCGCCTGCGACTCGTCGTTCGACGTCACGACGACCGAGCTGGACGCCGGAGGCGTGCCGTTCGCGGCCGAGGCGACGGCCAGCGCGCCGCCGCCGGCGAGCGCCACGCCGGCCGTGCCGGCGAGAACGGTCCGGGTTGCCCATCGCATGGTGGTCCTCCCTCGTCGGGCCGCGGGTGGCCCGGTCGAGCACCACCGTGACGGCCGCCGGATGAGGGCGGGGGCAATCCGGGGCTAAGCCTCGGTTAACGCCGCCGGCAGCACCAGGGCGAAACGGGCGCCGCGTCCGCCCAGGCCGGGACCCACCTCGAGCCGTCCGCCGGCGCGTTCCGCCGTCCGCCGCGCCACGTCCAGCCCCAGGCCGGTCGAGCCGGCGCCGGAGCGCCCGCGTTCCGTCAGCGCGCCGTCGGCGAGCCCCGGGCCGGCGTCCGCCACCGCCACGACGACCACGCCCGGACCGGGTCGCACCGTCAGCTCGAGCGCGGTCCCGGCCGGCGTGTGCCGCAGCACGTTGTCCACGAGGACGTCGAGCGCCGCACCCAGCTCGCCGGCTCCCACCGCGACCCGGGCCGCGGTGGGGGGCACGTCGACCCGCAGCGGGCGGCCTTCGTGGGTCGTCAGCACCTCCCAGAACGTCGCCCGGGCCCGCACCACCGTGGCGGCGTCGCAGACCTCCGGCGTGCGCGGGGCGTGGGAACGAGCGGCGTGGATCACCGTGTCGACGGCGCCGACGAGCCCGTCGACGTGGGCGGCCATCCGGTCGCGCTCGTCCGGGTCCGCCAGCATGTCGACGTCGAGGCGGAGCGCGGTGATGGGTGTGCGGAGCCGGTGGGAGAGGTCCGCGACCAGCTCACGCTCGTCGGCCAGCAGCCCCGCCACCCGGTCGCCGAGCCCGTTGAGCACGGCGCCGACGGAGGCGATCTCGGCCGGGCCGGACGGTTCCGCCCGAGCCGCGAGGTCACCCGAGCCGAGCCGCTCCGCGACGTCGGCCAGGTCGCGCACGGACCGGGACAGCCGGGCGGCGATCCGGTCGCCGGCGAGCGCGGTGCCGCCCAGCAGCACGGCGCCGACCAGGGCCAGCACGCTCCAGGCCCGCAGCACACCCGCCTGGAGCTGGGAGTCCGGCACGAAGGTGCGGACCACGGCCACCCCGGCCGCACCCCCCACCGGCAGCAGCACCTCGACGCCGCCGTCGGTCCTGGCCGTCAGGGCGCGTCCCAGGGACGCCAGCTCCACCGCGGGCTCCGTCGGCGCGGGCGCGCCCTCGACGGTGCCGTCGGGCAGGAACACGCTGGTGCGCCGCGCACCGGCGTTCACCGCCAGCAGCGTGGCCTGCAGCCGGGCCGGGTCGTCGGCGACGGCCCCCGCGAACATCGCCACCTGCTGCGCGTCCTGCCGCCCGGCGGCCAGCGCGCGCTCCGCGGCGAGCGAGCGGGCGAGGAGCCCCAGCGGGACGAGGAACGCGACGAGCATGACCGAGGTCATCGCCAGCCCGTACCGGACCAGCAGGCCTCTCATGGCGGCGGCAGCAGCTTGACCCCCACGCCGCGGACGCGGTGCAGGTACACCGGCTGCTCGGCGGTCTCGCCGAGCTTGCGGCGCAGCCAGTGGAGGTGGACGTCGACCGTCTTGTCGGCCCCGCCGTACGGCAGGTGCCACACCTTGGCCAGCAGCTCCCGCTTGCTCACCACCTCGCCGGGGCGCTCGGCGAGGAAGAGCAGGAGGTCGAACTCCTTCGGGCTGAGGTCGAGCGGGGCGCCGTCCAGGGTGGCGGTGCGTGCCCGCGCGTCGATGACGAGGCCGCCCGCCGCGACCGGGCCGGCCGGCCGGGCCGGGTCCGCCCGGCGCAGCACGGCCCGGATCCGCGCGTCCAGCTGGTCCGCGGCGAAGGGCTTCACCAGGTAGTCGTCGGCGCCGGCGTCGAGCACCGCCACGATCCCCGCACCGTCGTCGCGCGCGCTCACGACGATCACGGGGACGTCGGACACCGCCCGGATCATCGCGAGGAGCGCGGCGCCGTCCAGGTCGGGCAGCCCCAGGTCGAGCAGCACCACGCCGGGACGGTGGTCGACCAGGCTCTGCAGGCCCTCGAGCGCGGTGGCGGCGGTCATCGTGGAGTGCGCGCGCGCCGACAGGGCCCGCACCAGCGCGGTCCGGATCGTCGCGTCGTCCTCGATGATGAGCACGTCCGCCACATCCCGGAACCTAGCGCCATCGGTCGCCGGTCGACGCGGTGCCCCGGCAGACCGGGCACATCTTGCTCTCGCCTTAACCTCTCCTTGGCCTCGGTGGGCCACGATGGGCGCGTGCGTCACACGGGCCGCGCCGCGATCCCGAGACCGGGTCCGCCGGCGGGCGCCCGACGACGGGGCACGCTCGTGCTCGGCGCGTGGGTCCTGGCCGTCGTCGTGACGGGGCTCGTCGCGGACCGTGCCGTCGCCGTGCTCGACACGCAGACCTCGCGTCCCGGCGTGATGTCGGCCGCCGAGGTCGAGCGCGCGCTCTCCGCCGCGCGCGCGGCCGCGCCGTCCCCGACGGCCGGCGCCCCCAGCCCGCCGGCTCCGACGACGTCGCCGACCGCGCGCCCGTCTCCTGCCGTGAGCGGTCCCGTCAGCAGGCCGACCACCGGCCCGCTCCCGTCGAGCCCGCCGGCGACGATCGCGCGCACGTGGTCCGTGACCGGCGGCACCGTCGCGGCGTCCTGCACCGGCGGCGCGATCTCGCTGCTCTACGCGACGCCGGCCGACGGCTGGACCGTCGAGGTCGGCGCCGCCGGGCCCGAGCGGGTCGAGGTCGAGCTCAGGCAGCCGGGCCTGGAGACGAAGGTCGTGGCGCTCTGCTCGGGCGGCGTGCCGCAGCACACCGTCGACGCGGGGACGCCCGACGGCGCGGGGGACGGGTCCTCCGACGACTGAGCCGACATCGGCCGCGGGGACGGTCGCGAGGGGCGCTGCGCTTGCCGGGTCCCGGAGGGCGACCTAGCCTCGACGAGGTCCGGATGCAAAACGTTATCGACAACGGTGGCGCCACCGCGGGCGCGCCGCCCCTGCGGCAAAGGAGCATGCAGTGCGCATCCGCCATTCCCTGATCGTCGCCGCCCTCGCGGCGGCCACGCTGACCGTCGCACCGGCGGCCGCGTCCGCCTCGCCGGGTCCCGGGGCGGACCACACCCGGTCCGACTCCGACCACGCCCGTCCGGGCGTCGGCCCGCTCGCCACCCAGCCCAGCCTGCGCCTGCTGTCGATGCGCTCGGGCCTGAAGGTGGGCACCGCCGTCAACATGGACCTGTACGGCTCCGACGCGGCGTACACGCGCATCGTCGACCAGCAGTTCAACACCGTGACGGCCGAGAACGTCATGAAGTGGCAGCTCGTGGAGCCCACGCAGGGCACGTACGACTGGGCCGCCGCGGACCGCCTCGTCGCGAGCGCCCGGGCGCACCACCAGCTGGTGCGCGGCCACACCCTGGTGTGGCACAACCAGCTGCCGAGCTGGCTGTCGACCGACGGCTACACGACCACGTTCACCCCGCAGCAGGTACGCGACCTGCTGCACAAGCACATCGTCGACGAGGTCACGCACTTCCGCGGCCAGATCTGGCAGTGGGACGTGGTCAACGAGGCGTTCAACGACGACGGCACGCCGCGTCAGGACGTCTTCTACCAGGCCTACCAGGCGCTCGGCCTCGACCCGCTCGGCTACATCGCCGACGCGTTCCGCTGGGCGCACCAGGCCGACCCGCACGCGCTCCTGTTCTACAACGACTACAACCTCGAGTTCACGGGCGCCAAGAGCAACGCGGTGTACGCGTTCGTGCAGCAGCTGCAGGCGCAGCACGTGCCGATCGCCGGCGTCGGGTTCCAGGGTCACCTCGACACGCAGTACGGGTTCCCGGACCTCCAGAACAACCTCCAGCGCTTCGCGGCGCTGGGGCTCAAGGTGGCGCTCACCGAGGTGGACGTCCGCACGTTCGTCCAGCCGGACCCGGCCAAGCCCGGGACCTACACGGACATCCCGCTGACGCCTGCGCTGCAGGCGACGCAGCAGTCGTACTGGAAGCAGACGCTGCAGGCATGCCTCGCGGTGCAGCAGTGCATCTCCTACACGGTGTGGGGGGTGGCCGACTCCAACTCCTGGATCCCCGGGGTGTTCACCGGTGAGGGTGCGGCGCTGCTCTTCGACGACTCCCTCAAGCCCAAGCCGCAGTACCAGGACCTGCGGCACATCCTCTGGACCAGCAAGGCGCCACGGCGCGCGTAGCCGCCGCACGGTACGACGAGGGGGCGCGTCCCGGCGGGCGCGCCCCCTCGTCGTGCCCGTGCCCGGTCAGCCGCAGGTGTCGCAGATGCCGGTCGCCGGCAGGGCCGTGAAGCACGTGGGGCAGATGACGGGCGGGCGCTCCTCGGCGCTGCGGCGGGCGGGCGCCGGGCGGGCGGCGCGCGGCGTGGTCGCGCGCGGGCTCGTCGTGCGGCCGGCCGTGGCCCGGCGCGCGGGGGCGGGGCTCACCACGGTCGCGACCGCCGGGCCGGTCACCTCGAAGCCGCGGCGGCGCAGCACGGCGGCGACCGCCGCCAGGTCGTCGTGGAACTCGTCGGAGGTGGCGAGCCGTCCTGTGGCGAAGCGGTGCGCCACCCCGAGGATCGCGGTCGAGTCGTAGCTGCGTCCTTCGTGGACCAGCTGCAGGTCCGGGACGGGTGTGAACCCGTAGACGCCGAGGAAGCCCTCGGCCCCTCGCTCGTCGTGCTCCGCGATCGCCTGGAGGAGGTGCTGCCGGGTCACTGCGGAGAAGGTCGCCACGTCGTCGAGCCTACGTCGCCCGGCACCGGTCCTCGTCGGTCGGGTACCCCGGGGGGTCCGGACGGTGGCGGCGCCGGCCCGCGCGCCGGCCGGCGTCGGTGCTGGGCGCCGACGCCCTGACCGGCGGGAATACCCGGGGAGGGTACCGGGGGTGGTATATGTGACAAATTGCACAGACGTACCCCCGGGGGTAAGGACCAAGGGCCCGAGCCGACGCCCGACCGCTGCCCGAGATTGGGGGTGCGGCGAGCTGTACGGGTCATCGACGACCCCCGGCGGCGCGGTTCTCAACGAGGAGAAGCGATGAGCGAGCAGACCGAAGAGCTCAAGGCCCTGACGGGCACCACCACGGTGGTCGACGCCCGTGGCACGTCGTGCCCGGGCCCGATCCTGGCGGCCAAGAAGGCCATCGGCGGCGTGCCGGTGGGCGGCGTGATGGAGGTCCTCGCGACGGACTCCGGCACGCTCAAGGACCTGCCGGCGTGGGCGAAGAAGATGGGCCACGACTTCCTGGGGCACTACGAGGACTCCGGCTACCTGCGGCTGTTCCTCAAGAAGATGAAGTGATCCCGTGAGCGCCTCGTCCGCGCCGCGGATCCTGGTGTTCTCGACGAACAACATCTCCGACCCGGGCATCGACCTGGCGGGGAGCCGGCACCTGCACTACCCGGCGACCGTCTCCGTCCTCGCGGTGCCGTGCTCGAGCGGGATCAAGCCGTCGTGGATCCTCCACGCGCTGCAGACCGGCCAGGACGGCGTCTTCATCGCCTCCGACGGCGAGGAGTGCGCGTACCTGCCGGACTGCGCCGAGCGCACGGCGCACCTGGTCAGCCAGGCGCAGCAGCTCATGGCCGAGCAGGGCCTCGAGCCGCAGCGGCTGAAGATGGCCGCCGTCTGCTCGGTGTGCGCCGAGCCGTTCGCCAAGTACATGCGCGAGTTCGCCGCCGCCCTCACCGAGCTCGGGCCCCGGCCCGTGGCCGTCGGCTGAGCGCGCCCCACCCGAAGGAAGGCCTCGACGTGAAGAAGACGATCATCGTTTTCAGTGGTGAGTTCGACAAGGTGACGGCCGCGTTCGTCATCGCCAACGGTGCCGCGGCGATGGACGACGAGGTGACGATGTTCTTCACCTTCTGGGGCCTGAACGCCCTGCGCAAGGACGTGCACGTGCCGACGGCGGGCAAGACGGTGCTGCAGAAGATGTTCGGCGCGATGATGCCGCGCGGGCCGAGGAAGCTCACCTTGTCGCACCTGAACTTCGCCGGCGTCGGGCCCAAGCTCATGGCCAAGGCGATGCGCGACGAGAACGTCATGCCGCTCACCGAGCTCATCGCGACCGCCCGCGAGCAGGGCGTCAAGTTCATCGCCTGCACCATGTCGATGGACGTCATGGGCCTGCAGAAGGACGAGCTGCTCGACGGTATCGAGTACGCCGGCGTCGCGACCTACCTGGGCGAGGCCGACGAGGCCAACGTCAACCTCTTCATCTGAGCAGTCGGCCGCGCGGCGTGCGCCGTGCGCGAGACAGGAGCCACCCGTGGACTACGACGTCCTCGTGATCGGCAGCGGGATCGGCGGTATGGAGTCGTCGATCAAGCTCGGCGACATGGGCTACAAGGTGCTGCTGGTCGAGAAGGAGGCGAGCGTCGGCGGCCGGATGATCCTCCTGTCCAAGGTCTTCCCGACCCTCGACTGCGCCAGCTGCATCTCCGGCCCGAAGATGTCGTCGACGATCAACCACCCGAACATCACCACGAAGACGTACTCCGAGGTGAGCGGGATCCGGCGGGACGCCGACGGCACGTTCCACGCGACCGTCACCGAGAAGCCGACCTTCGTCGACTGGGCGGCCTGCACCGGGTGCAGCGACTGCCAGACCGCCTGCACCGTGGCCGTTCCCGACCAGTTCAACGCCGACCTCGTCGCCCGCCGCGCCGCCTACATCGCGTTCCCGCAGGCGGTGCCGAAGAAGGCCGTGCTCCAGCGGGAGGGCACGTCGCCGTGCATCGGCGCGTGCCCCGCCGGCATCAAGGCGCACGGCTACGTCTCGCTCGTCCGCAACGGGAAGGACGAGGAGGCGTTCCAGCTGGTGCTGGACGCCACGCCGCTGGTCGGCACCCTCGGCCGCGCCTGCTACGCGCCGTGCGAGTCCGAGTGCACCCGCACCAAGCTCGAGGGCCCGGTCCCGATCCGCCTCATCAAGCGGTTCGCGGCGGACCGGCACTACGCCGCGAAGGGCGCCGTCCCGAGCGCCCCCGTGGTCGAGGTCGCCGAGCCGAACGGCCGTCGGGTCGCCGTCGTCGGCTCCGGCCCTGCAGGCCTGACGGCCGCCTGGCAGCTGGCCCGGCTCGGGTACGCGGTCAAGGTGCTGGAGAAGCGCTCGCAGCCCGGTGGCTACCTGCGCCACGCGATCCCGGCCTACCGGCTGCCGCACGAGGTGGTGGACGCCGACATCGCGAACCTGACGTCGCTCGGCGTCGAGATCGAGTGCGACGCGGCGGTCACCGACCTGGTCGCGCTGAAGGAGGAGGGCGGCTACGACGCGGTCGTCGTGGCCACCGGCACGCAGCAGGCCACCCGGATGGGCGTGCCGCACGAGGACGCGGCCGGTTCCGTGACCGGGCTGGACTTCCTGGCCGACGTGGCCAACGGCCGGGCCCCCGACCTCACCGGCAAGCGCGTGGTGGTCGTCGGCGGCGGGAACGTCGCGATGGACGCGGCCCGCGTCTCGCTCCGGCTCGGCGCGGCGGAGGCGAAGGTCGTCTACCGGCGCACGCGCGACGAGATGCCGGCGCACCACGTCGAGGCCGACGACGCGCAGGCCGAGGGTGCGGTGTTCGAGTTCCTCGTCACGCCGCTCGAGGTGCTCGTGACCGACGGTCGGGTGAGCGGCCTCACGTTGCAGCGGATGCGGCTGGGCGAGCCCGACGCCTCGGGTCGCCGCAGCCCCGAGCCCGTGCCCGGCGCGACGAGCACGGTGGCGTGCGACGTGGTCATCTCGACGATCGGCATGAGCCCGGACGCCGGCCTGTACGAGGGCGTGGTGCCGGTCGGCCGTGGCCAGCGGATCGCGGTCGACCCGCGGACGCTGCAGACCGAGCTGCCCTACCTCTTCGCCGCGGGCGACGTCACCGCGGGCGCCACGGACATCACCCGGGCGATCGGCTCGGGCCGCCGCGCGGCGCACATGGTGGACCGGTGGCTCACCGGCCGGCCGCTCGACGGGTTCGTCGCGCTCGACGGCAGGCTCGACACCGTCACGCACGACCAGGTGCTCTCGCGCCAGACCGCCTACGGGCACCGCAACCCGGTCAAGGGCCAGGCCGACCTGCGGCCGATGCCGCGGACGTTCGGCGAGGTCGAGGCCCCGCTGACGGACGCCGAGGCGCGGTCCGGCGCCGGGTCCTGCCTCGACTGCGGCGTGTGCTCGGAGTGCCAGGAGTGCGTGCACGCCTGCCCCGCGGACGCGATCCGGATGGACCAGCGCGAGAAGGTCAGCGAGGTCACGGTCGGCGCGGTCGTCGTCTCCACCGGCTACAAGCTGTTCGCCGCCGACGCGAAGCCCGAGTACGGCTGGGGCCGGTACCCCAACGTCATCACCGGCATGCAGATGGACCGGCTGCTGGCGCCGACGCGCCCCTACAACACGGTGCTGCGCCCGGGCGACGGGAAGGTGCCCGAGCGGATCGCCTACATCTCGTGCACCGGCTCGCGCGACAAGCAGGTCGGCAACCCCCTGTGCTCGAAGGTCTGCTGCATGTACTCGATCAAGCAGAACCAGCTCATCATGGGCGCCCTGCCGCTGGCCGACGTGACCATGCACTACATGGACATGCGGGCCGCCGGCAAGCGGTACGACGAGTTCTACGAGCAGGCCAAGGACATGGGCGCGCAGTACGTGCGCGGCCGCGTGGCGGGCATCACCGAGAAGGACAACGGCGACCTGGTGCTGCGCTACGAGGACACCGAGGGCACGGGCGAGATCGTCGAGGCGGAGTACGACCTGGTGGTGCTGGCGGTGGGCATCCAGCCGAACCGCGACGTCGAGCGCCTGTTCGGCGACGAGCGCCTGGGCCAGGACGAGTTCTTCTACGTGGCCGAGCCGAACGACGAGCTCGACCCCGGCGTCACCGACGTCCCGGGGGTGTTCGTGGCGGGTACGGCGGCCGGCGCGAAGGACATCGTCGACTCGATCGTCCACGCCGGGGCAGCGGTCGCGCAGGTGGCGGCGCACCTCGAGCGGTCGAAGGTCGCGAGCGCGGCGGAGGTGCTGGCATGAGCGAGGACCAGGCCGGCGGGCGCCGGATCGGCGTGTACATCTGCCACTGCGGCGGCAACATCTCCGACTACGTCGACGTCGCGCGGGTGCGCGAGGCGGTCGCCGACGACCCGGACGTCGTGGTGGCCGAGACGACGCTGTTCGCGTGCGCGGACGGGCAGCAGCACACGATGGTGCACGACATCCAGGACCAGCACCTCGACGGGCTCGTCGTGGCGTCCTGCTCGCCCAAGCTGCACACCACGACGTTCCGCGGCGTGTCGCGCCGGGCCGACCTCAACCCGTACGCCTACACGCAGGTGAACATCCGCGAGCAGGACTCGTGGGCGCACACCGACGACCACGAGGGCGCCACCGCACGGGCGATCGCCCTGGTCAAGGCGGGCATCGCGAAGACCCGCCTGTCCACCCCGCTGCACCCGCTCCGGGTGGAGACGGTGCCGGCCACCATGGTGGTGGGCGGTGGCGTGACCGGGCTGCGGACGGCGATCGGCCTGGCCGACATCGGGCTGTCGGTCGTCGTCGTCGAGCGCGAGGCCGAGCTCGGCGGCTGGCTCGGCCGCCTCGGGCCGACGTTCCCGCACGACACCCCGGGTCGCGACCAGATCGCCGCCCTGGTCGCCCAGGTCGCGCAGCGGCCGACGATCACCGTGCTGACCAACGCCGAGCTGGTGGGCAAGACGGGCTCCTTCGGCAACTACACGGCCAAGGTGCACGTGCGTGGCGAGACCGCCGACGAGCTGCGCCAGTTCCAGGTCGGCACGTTCGTCATCGCGACCGGGGCCGACGTGTACAGCCCCGAGGTGGGCGAGCTGGGGTACGGCATCGACGGCGTCGTCACGCTGCACGAGTTCGGGACGCTCGTCGACGAGGCCACGGGAGGCGCCCTCACCTGGCGCGGCCGTCGGGTCCGCTCGGTCGCCTACGTGTACTGCGTCGGCAACCGGCAGCCGGAGGGCAACGCCTACTGCTCCAAGTTCTGCTGCGCCGCCACGGTCCACGCGTCGATCAAGGTCTCCCGCCTGGACCCGTCGATCCGGCAGTTCCACCTGCACCGGGACGTGCGGGCGTACGGGCGGTACGAGCTGCTGTACACGGAGTCGCGCGAGCGCGGCTCGGTGTACCTGCGGTACCCGGACGACGCGCCGCCCGCCGTCGAGCAGACGCCCGACGGCCGCCTGGCGGTCACGCTGGTCGACGCCCTGACCGGGCCGGACGAGGTGACCGTGCCGGTGGACCTCGTCGTGCTGGTCACCGGCATGGTGCCGCGGGAGAACGAGGCGCTCACGTCGCTGCTCAAGCTGCCCACCGGGGACGACGGGTTCTACAACGAGATCCACCCCAAGCTGCGGCCCGTGGAGACCGTGGTGGACGGCGTGATGATCGCCGGCGCCTGCCAGGGGCCCAAGCCGGTGACCGAGGCGGTCGGCGGCGGCCTGGCCGCGGTGACGCAGAGCGCGGGCATCCTCAAGCGCGGCTTCGCCGAGCTCGACCCGCTGGTCGCCACGGTCGACGAGGCGGCGTGCACCGGGTGCGGCGAGTGCCTGACGACGTGCCCGTACGACGCGATCTCGTCGTACGCGTGCGACACCGGGCAGAAGGCGCTCGTCAGCGCCGCGAACTGCAAGGGCTGCGGCGGCTGCGTGCCGGTCTGTCCCGAGGACGCGATCGACCTCCTGGGGTACACGTCGGCGCAGATGCTCGCGGCGATCGACGGTCTGGCGGACAGGGAGCCGGTGGCATGAGCACGCAGACGTTGCGGGACCCGCGCGAGGTGATCCGCGAGGAGATGAGCATGCACGCCGTCATCCGGGCGGCGCTGGTGGACGGCCCGCTCACGGTGCCGCAGATCGCCGAGGCGATCGGGCACCCGGCCGAGGAGGTCGTCTACTGGGTGATGGGCATGCGCCGCTACGGCCACCTGGTGGAGCTGCCCGACGACGAGGACGGCTGGTTCCCCTACGCCCTGACGACCACAGGAGCCTGACATGACCACCGTCGTCGACGTCGACCTCATGGCCGACCTGAAGAAGTTCGGTGCCGCGGACATCAGCGCCTGCTTCAGCTGCGGCAACTGCACGGCCACCTGCCTGCTGGCGGACAACGACGTGACGTTCCCGCGCCGGATGGTCCGCTACGCCCAGGTGGGGCTGAAGGACCAGCTGCTGGGCACCAAGGAGCTGTGGGCCTGCTACGGCTGCAGCCTGTGCTCGCAGTCCTGCCCGACGCAGGCGGACCCCGCGGAGTTCATGGCCGCGGCCCGGCGGTACGCGATCGCCTCCTACGAGCCGACCGGGCTGGCGCGCGTCATCTACACGCGGCCTCGGCTCGGCGTGCTCATCGGGGTGCTCGTCGCCGCGGTGTTCGCCACGTTCATGCTCACGCAGGCGGACCTCGGGGGCATCCACGCGCCGACCCTGGCGCTGTTCCAGTTCGTCCCGAACGAGCTGATCCACTGGCTCGGCATCGGCGCGATGGTGGCGATGGCCCTGGCCGGCGTCTGGGGGGTGGTCCGCATGGTCCGGGCCACGGCGCGCCGCGAGGGTGTGACGTGGCGGGCCGCGGCGGGCTCGCGTGACGCGGTCCGTCGCTCGGTGGCCGCCGCGTGGGACGCCCTGGGCGTGGAGGCCCTGGGGCAGCGGCGCTTCCGCCGGGACTGCGAGGACGACCCCGCCGCCGAGCCGCTGTGGCGCCGGCGCTGGCTGGTGCACGCGCTCACCGTCTGGGGCTTCCTCGGCCTGTTCGGCGCGACGATCCTCGACTACGGGCTCGAGCTCCTGGGCGTGAAGGCGACGGGGACGGCGGTGCCCCTCTGGTACCCGTCCCGGCTGCTGGGCACGGTCGGCGGGCTGGCGCTCATGTACGGCGTCACGGTGTTCCTCCTGGGGCGCTGGCGGAGGTGGAGCGCCGCCCAGGCCAGCAGCACGGGCTCGGACTGGATGCTCCTCGCGCTGCTGTGGATCACCGGCGCCACCGGGTTCGCCATCGAGGTGGCCCTGTACGCGGGACAGCCGCCGGTGTGGGGCTACTGGGTGTTCCTGCTGCACGTCGCGGTGGCCATGGAGCTGCTGCTCATGCTCCCGTTCACCAAGTTCGCCCATGTCATGTACCGGCCGGTCGCGCTGTTCTTCTACGCGCTGGCGCGGGAGCGGGCCCCCCGATGACCGCCCACGCCGAGACGATCGGACGTTCATACCCCTAGGGGTATGGTGAGAGCCATGGGACTCTTCGACCTCTTCCGCCGGGACACCTCCGGCCTGCCGCACACCGTCCGGGTGGACCGCGCCCTCGCGCTCCTCGACGAGGGCGCCGTCCTGGTGGACGTGCGGGAGCCCGCCGAGTGGCGGTCCGGGCACGCCCCGCAGGCCCGGCACATCCCGCTCGCCCGCCTGGCGTCCGAGGGTGGGCGGCTGCGCAAGGACCGGCCCGTGGTCGTCGTGTGCGCGTCCGGGGCCCGGTCGAGGTCGGGGGCGGCCCAGCTACGATCCATGGGGTACCAGGCGACCAGCCTGGCCGGCGGCATGGCGGCCTGGCGCAGCGCTGGGGGCAAGGTCAGGTGAGCAGCGCCGCGCGCCCGACACCGGGCGGCGCGGCTGCCAGTCCGCCGGTTCTGCAAGGCCGCTCGTCGTGGAGGCACGGATGCAGCTCGACCCGACCGAGATGACCTCGGTCATCCACCGTCTGCGGCGCGCCCAGGGACAGATCGGCGGGGTGCTCAAGCTGCTCGAGTCCGGCGCCGACTGCGAGGACGTGGTGACCCAGCTGGCCGCGGCCTCGAAGGCGCTCGACCGCGCGGGCTTCATGATCATCGCCTCGGGCCTGGAGCAGTGCCTCGCGCGCGGCGACGAGGAGGCCGGCGTGGACCGCGCGAAGCTGCAGAAGCTGTTCCTCTCGCTGGCGTGAGCCCGCGCGTCGCCGGCGTGAGCCCGCGCGCGCGGAGGCCCGGCTCGGTCGACCACCGGCGCCGGGCCACCGCCCCGTCGCGCGCCTGTGCGGCCGATGGCTCGTCCTCGCGGGCGGTAGGCTCGGGGCCACGTTCCGGCCCGGCATCTCCCGGGCGCACTCACCGCGAGGAGCCCTGGCGAAGGTGACCATTCCCCGCCCTGCCGCGGTCGTCGTCCTGGCCGCGGGGGAGGGCACCCGCATGCGGTCGGCCACCCCGAAGGTGCTCCACACCCTCGCCGGGCGGTCGATGCTGGCCCACGCGCTCGCCGCGGCGCGCGCGCTCGACCCGGAGCGCGTCACCGTCGTCGTGCGGCACGGCCGCGACCTCGTCGTCGACCACCTGCGCCAGGTGGACCCCGAGGCGATCGTCGCCGACCAGGACGAGGTGCCCGGCACCGGGCGCGCGGTCCAGGTGGCGCTCGCGGCGCTCGACGAGCGGGGCGAGGTGCACGGCTCCGTCGTCGTCATGGCCGGGGACGTGCCGCTGCTCGACGCGGGCACGCTGGGCGAGCTGCTGGCCGCGCACGCCGCCGACGGCAACGCCGTCACCCTGCTGTCCACCGAGGTGGTCGACCCGACGGGCTACGGACGCGTGCTGCGCGGCCCGGACGGCGCGGTGGTGGCCGTCGTCGAGGAGAAGGACGCGGACGACGAGCAGCGGGCCATCCGCGAGATCAACACCTCCACCTACGTGTTCGACGCCGACGTGCTGCGCGGGCGCCTCGAGCGGCTCGGCCAGGACAACGCGGCGGGCGAGGTGCTGCTCACCGACGTCGTCGCGCTGGCGCACGCCGACGGGCTGCGCGTGCACGCGCTGCTCACGGACGACCCGGTCTCGGCCGAAGGCGTCAACGACCGGGTGCAGCTCGCCGCGATCCGGGCCGAGCTCAACCGGCGCATCCTCGAGGAGTGGATGCGCGCGGGCGTCACGGTCGTCGACCCGACCACCACGTGGGTGGACGTCGACGTCGAGCTGGGGCAGGACGTCACGCTGCTGCCCGGCACGCAGCTGCACGGGGCCACCGTGGTGGCCGAGGGCGCGACGATCGGGCCGGACACCACGCTGACCGACGTGGAGGTGGGCGCGGGCGCGGTCGTCGTGCGCAGCCACGGCTCGCTCTCGGTCATCGGCCCGCACGCCAGCGTCGGGCCGTTCTCGTACCTGCGGCCGGGCACGATGCTGGGTGCCGACGGCAAGATCGGGGCCTTCGTCGAGACCAAGAACTCGAGCATCGGCACCGGCTCCAAGGTGCCGCACCTGTCGTACATCGGCGACGTGGAGATCGGCGACCACACCAACGTGGGCGCCGCGTCGGTCACGGCCAACTACGACGGCACGACGAAGCACCGCACGCGGATCGGCTCGCACGTGCGGATCGGCGTGGACACCATGCTCGTCGCCCCCGTGAGCGTCGGGGACGGCGCGTTCACCGGCGCCGGCACCGTGGTCCGCTCCGACGTGCCGCCGGGGGCGCTCGCGGTGAGCGCCAACGAGCAGCGGACGCTGCTCGGGTGGGTCGAGCGGACCCGCCCCGGCTCGCCGTCGGCGCAGGCGGCCGCCCGCGCGCGCGGGCCGGTCGCGGGCGCACCCCCCGGCCACGATGCCCTCGACCCCGACGAGACCGCGACCGACGAGAAGGACACCGCCCGATGACCACCGGCCTGATCAGCAGCGACGGGGAGAAGCGCCTGGTTCTCGTGTCGGGGCGGGCCCATCCCGAGCTGGCCTCCTCGGTGGCCGAGCACCTGGGGGTCGAGCTGGTGCCGACCACGGCGTACGAGTTCGCCAACGGGGAGATCTACACGCGGTTCGGCGAGTCGGTGCGCGGCGCGGACGCCTTCGTCCTGCAGTCGCACTGCACGCCCGTGAACACGTGGATCATGGAGCAGCTGCTCATGGTGGACGCGCTCAAGCGGGCGTCCGCCAAGACCATCACGGTGGTGGCCCCGTTCTACGGCTACGCGCGCCAGGACAAGAAGCACCGCGGGCGGGAGCCGATCTCGGCCCGCCTCATGGCGGACCTGTTCAAGACCGCCGGCGCCGACCGGATCATGAGCGTGGACCTGCACGCCGCGCAGATCCAGGGCTTCTTCGACGGGCCGGTGGACCACCTGTGGGCCATGCCGATCCTCGTCGAGTACGTGCGCACGCGGGTCGACGTCTCCAACGTCACCGTGGTGTCGCCGGACGCCGGCCGCATCCGGGTCGCCGAGCAGTGGGCCGCCAAGCTCGGCGGGGCGCCCCTGGCGTTCGTCCACAAGACGCGCGACATCCGCCGCCCCAACCGCGCGGTGGCCAACCGGGTGGTGGGCGACGTCGAGGGCCGCTCGTGCGTGCTCGTCGACGACCTCATCGACACCGCAGGCACCATCTCCGAGGCCGTGCGCGTGGTGCTCGAGGCCGGCGCCAAGGACGTGCTCGTCGCGGCGACGCACGGCGTGCTGTCCGATCCGGCCGTGGAGCGGCTGGAGCACGGGGGCGCGCGCGAGATCGTCGTGACGGACACCCTGCCCATCCCGGACGAGCGGCGCTTCGAGAAGCTCACCGTGCTGTCGATCGCGCCGCTCATCGCGCGGGCGATCCGCGAGATCTTCGACGACGGCTCGGTGACGTCCCTCTTCGACGGCCAGGCCTGACCCGGCCCGAGCCACGGGATGGGTTCGGGGGGTGGCTCGGAGCCGGTAGGATTCTCTGGCTGCCTCGGCGAGGGATGTCGGACGGTCGGCTCGCCGGTCCCCTGGACCGGCACCGGCCCGCGGTCCCATCCGTGATCGACTGGGCCCGATGCCTCCGCGTCGCCCGTCCTGCGCCCCGCGTCGAGGCCGTCCCGATACCCGTTCGTCACCGGCCGCGTGCCCGCGGCCACGCACCGCTCCGGAGGACCACCATGGCCGAGACCAAGCTCGTCGCCACCGCCCGCACCGAGTTCGGCAAGGGCGCCGCCCGCCGGCTGCGCCGCGCCAACCTCATCCCCGCCGTGCTGTACGGGCACGGCGCCGACCCGGTGCACGTCGCGCTGCCGGGCCACGAGGTGATGATGGCCGTCAAGCACAGCAACGCCCTGTTCGAGATCGACATCGACGGCACGGCCACCCTGGCGATCGCCAAGGACGTCCAGGTCGAGCCCGTGCGCAACGTCATCGAGCACCTGGACCTCCTCATCGTCCGTCGCGGCGAGAAGGTCACGGTCGAGATCCCCGTGCACGTCGTCGGCGAGTCGGCGCCCGGCACCATCCACGTCGTCGAGACGCAGCACCTGGCCCTCGAGGCCGAGGCGACCCACCTGCCGGAGCGCGTCGAGGTCTCCATCGCGGGCCTCGACGAGGGCGCGATCGTCCACGCGGGCGACATCGCGCTGCCGCAGGGCGCGACGCTGCTCACCGACCCGGAGCACGTCGTCCTCACCATCACGCTGCCGCGGACCGAGGCGGCCGAGGAGGGCGAGGCCGCCGAGGCCAGCGCCTCCGCCGAACAGGACTGACCCGGACCCAGGCGTCGCCCCGGCCCGCGCGGGCCGGTCAGGAGGGACGAGCGTGACGGAGGACCGCTGGCTCCTCGTCGGCCTCGGCAACCCCGGACCGGAGTACGCCGGCAACCGGCACAACGTCGGCGCGATGGTGCTCGACGAGCTCGCCCGGCGGCTCGGCGTGACGTTGGGTCGCGCCGCCGGCGGGCTCGGCCGGCGCCCGCAGGCCATGGCCGCCGAGGCGCGGCTGGGGACGCTGCCGGGCGGCGCGCCCGGCCCGCGTGTGGTGCTGGCGCGCCCGACGACGTACATGAACGTCTCGGGCGGACCGGTCGCGGCGCTGGCGTCGTACTACGGCGTCCCGCCGGAGCGCGTCGTCGTCGCGCACGACGAGCTCGACATCCCCTTCGCCGACGTGCGCCTCAAGATCGGGGGCGGCGAGGGCGGCCACAACGGCCTGCGCGACATCTCGCGCGCGCTCGGCACCAAGGACTACGTGCGCGTCCGGGTGGGGGTCGGGCGGCCCCCCGGGCGGATGGACGCGGCCGACTTCGTGCTGCGCGACTTCGCCGCGGCGGAGCGCAAGGACCTGGGCTGGCTCGTCGACCGCGCCGCGGACGCGGTCGAGGCCGTGGTCCTCGAGGGGCTGGACAAGGCGCAGCTGAGGTTCCACACCAAGGGCTGACCGCGTTTCACCCGCCACGGAAGGGCGCTAAGTAGGGTGAAAACGGACATTGCGGCCCACATCCCCCCAAGAGGGGCAATAACCTCGTCTCGGACAGGCACCCGGACGAGGAGTCGCAGTGACGGTAGTGGACGGCCGCAAGCCGACGACCGCGGAGATCGCCGCGATCGTCGACCGCCGCCAGCCCGCTGCTGGCCCGCGCCGCTCCTGGGCCTCCACCGAGCCGTTCGCGGCCGGGCCCCAGGTCGCGCTCGAGGGTGACGAGGGCGTCACCTGGCGGGCCGCCGCCTCCCGGTACGTGCGCAGCGCGGTCGTCACGGAGACGGTCGCCGCGGGTGTCGCGATCGGCCTGGCGGTGTGGTTCCGCGGCTGGTGGGGGCCGGACGTCGCGTTCAGCGTGTTCGCGCTCGCCGTGTCGTTCCTGCTCGCGATCACCGTGGGCCACGGGTACGACCCGCGGGTGGTCGGCGACGGGCCGCGCGAGATCCAGGCCGTGCTCCGGGCGGGCGTCGTCGCGGCGGTCGTGCCCGCGGTGGGCGCCGCGTTCCTGCGGCTGCCGCTCGAGCGGACCATCGTGCTGGCCGGCGCGGTCATCCTTGCGGCGCACAGCGTGGTCGCGCGCCACGGGCTGCGGCGGCGGCTGCACCACGCGCGCGGCGCGGGCATGGCGACCGCGCGCACGCTGGTCGTCGGTGACGCCGACTCGGTGCACCGCATCGTCGAGCAGCTGCGCGTGCGGACGCACCACGGGTACCGCGTGGTCGGCATCTGCCTGCCGTCGGTACGCGACACCCCGCCGCAGGACGGCGTGCCCATGCTGGGCGCGATCGCGGACACGGTGCAGGTGGCGCACGACTACCGGATCGAGACCGTCATCGTCGCCGGCAGCGAGCTCCAGGGGGACGCGTTGCGCCGGCTCACCTGGGCGCTGGGGCACGTCGGCACCGGCCTCGTCGTCGCGCCCGGCCTGGTGGAGGTGCTCGGGCCGCGCATGGCCGTGCGGCCCACCGCGGGGTTGTCGCTGCTCGAGGTCGAGACCGTGCCGCCGCGCGGCCGGCTGTTCGCCAAGGCCGTGCTCGACCGTGTGCTCGGCACGCTGCTGCTCGTCGCCGCGTCGCCGGTCATCGCGATCGGCGCGCTGGCGGTGCGGCTGACGAGCCGCGGCCCCGTCTTCTTCCGGCAGGAGCGCGTGGGCGTGCGGGGTCGCACGTTCACCATGATCAAGCTCCGGTCGATGTACGTGGACGCGGATGCCCGCCGCGCCGAGGTCGAGCAGCTCGACGAGGGCAGCGGCGTGCTCTTCAAGATCCGCAACGACCCCCGCGTGACGCCGGTGGGTCGCCTGCTGCGCCGGTACTCGATCGACGAGCTGCCCCAGCTGTGGAACGTGGCGAGGGGCGACATGTCGCTCGTCGGACCCCGGCCGCCGCTGCCCAAGGAGGTCGACCAGTACCAGGACCAGGTGCTGCGGCGGCTGCACGTGCGGCCCGGCCTCACGGGCCTGTGGCAGGTGTCCGGACGCTCGGACCTCTCGTGGGACGAGTCGGTGCAGCTGGACCTGCGCTACGTGGACAACTGGTCGCTGGCGATGGACCTGCTCATCCTCTGGAAGACGGGCCGCGCCGTGCTGCGGGCCAAGGGCGCGTACTGACGTGACGGACGGCGTCGCGCTCGCCCACGACTACGCGACGCAGCGCGGCGGCGCGGAGCGCGTGGCGCTGCTCATGGCCGAGGCGTTCCCGGGTTCTCCGATGTACACCACCCTCTACGAGCCGGCGACGACGTACCCGGAGTTCGCCGGGCTCGACGTGCGCACGGTGGGTCTCAACCACGTGGGCGTGCTGCGGCGTCACCACCGCGCCGCGCTGCCGTTCCTGGCTCCCGCGGTGAGCGGGGCGCGGCCGATCGAGGCCGACGTGGTGCTGGCCAGCTCCACCGGCTGGGCCCACGGCTTCCGGACCACGGGGCGCAAGGTGGTCTACTGCCACGCCCCGGCGCGCTGGCTGTACCAGACCGACCGCTACGCCGGCTCGGGTCCCCGGGGGGCCGCGTACCGCGCCGCACTCGGAGTGCTGGGTCCGGCGCTGCGGAGCTGGGACCGCGGCGCGGCGGCCTCGGCGGACCGCTACCTGGTGAACTCGACGACGACGGCCGCCGCGGTCCGTGCCGCGTACGGGCTGGACGCCGAGGTGCTGCCCCCGCCGCCCGCGCTCACGCCGGGCGGTGCCGAGGAGCCGGTGCCCGGGATCGAGCCCGGGTTCGTGCTGTGCGTGGCCCGGCTGCTGCCGTACAAGAACGTCGACGTGGTCGTCGACGCCGTGCAGCAGGTGCCCGGGCTGCGGCTCGTGGTCGTCGGCGACGGGCCGGACCGGGACCGCCTGGCGGGCCGCGTCCGCGACCACTCCCGCGTCCACCTCGTCGGCCGGCTGCCCGACGAGCAGCTGCGCTGGTGCTACCGCTCGTGCGACGCCCTCGTCGCCGCGTCCTACGAGGACTACGGCCTGTCGCCGCTGGAGGCCGCCGCCTTCGGCCGGCCGACCGTCGCGCTGCGCGCGGGTGGCTTCCTCGACACGCTCGTGGAGGGCACCACCGGCGTCTTCTTCGACGAGCCCCGGCCAGATGCGGTCGCCGGCGCCCTCGAGACCGCCACGGCGCGGTCCTGGGACCCGGCGGTGCTGGAGCGGCACGCGGACGCCTTCGGGGCGGAGCGGTTCCGCCGCCGGCTGCGCGCGGTCGTCGCCGAGACGGGCCGGTGAGGCGCCCCGGTCCGCTGCGCGTGCTGGTGCTCGACCACACGGCGCAGCTCGGCGGCGCGGAGCTGGCCCTCGTGCGGCTCGTCGCCGCCCTCGACCCCGACCGCGTCTCGGTCCGCGTGCTGCTGTTCGCGGACGGCCCGCTCGTCGCGCGGCTGCGCGCGCTGGGCGTGCCGGTGCGCGTGCTCCCGCTCGACGAGTCCGTGCGCACCACCGAGCGCGGCGCCGTGCTGGCGGGGCCCGTGCGGACCGCGCGCGCGGCGGCGCGCGTGCTGCCCTTCGTCGTCCGCCTGGCACGGGAGCTGCGCGGCGCCGACGTGGTGCACACCACGTCGCTCAAGGCGGACCTGCTCGCGCTGCCCGCCGCGGCCCTGGCCCGCCGGCCCCTCGTGTGGCACGTGCACGACCTGCTGACGGCGGAGTACCTCGGTGCGCCGCTCGCGCGCGTCGTGCGCGCGCTCGCCCGCTGCCCGCGGGCCGTGGTGGTCAACTCCCACGCGACCGCCGCGACGCTGCCGGCGCGCGTCGCCCCTGTGGTGGCCCCGCCGGGCCTGGCGCCCGACCAGGTGCGGGACGAGCCGCGGCCCCCGCACCCCGGGGCGCCCGTCGTCGGCATCGTCGGACGCCTGAGCCCGACGAAGGGGCAGGACGTGTTCCTGCGGGCCGCCGCGCTCGTGGCGGCGCAGCGGGACGACGTGCGGTTCCGCATCGTCGGCGCCGCGCTCTTCGCGGAGCAGGCCTTCGCCGACGACGTCGCGGCGCTCGTCGGCACGCTCGGGCTCGCCGGACGCGTGGAGCTGGCCGGGTTCACGGACGACCCGGCCGCGGCGATGGACGCCCTCGACGTGCTGGTGCACGCCTCGCCGGTCGCGGAGCCCTTCGGCCAGGTGGTGGCCGAGGCGATGGCGCGCGGCGTGCCCGTGGTCGCCACGCGCGGCGGCGGCGTCGCGGAGATCGTCGAACCGCCGGGTGAGGCCCCGCTGGGCCGGCTGGTGCCGCCGGGCGACCCCGCGGCGCTCGCCGCGGCCGTGCTGGCCACGCTCGCCGACGACGAGACGACGGCCACGGCGCGCCGTGCGCTGGCCTCCGTGACCGATCGGCTGCCGGTGGCGCGCACGGCCGAGCTCGTCACCCAGGTGTGGGAGCGGGCGGCCGGGCGAACTTCTGTGAGCCACCTGTCAGAGCGGGGTGAAACCGGGGCATCCGACGCGAATCGTCCCAATCCCCGATCTACGATCGACGAGCCCGGCGTCGTCCGCCGGACGTCGACCCCCGGGAGGCCCGTGTGAGCACGACACCGTCCGCCGCCGGGCGCCGTGGGGCGGAGATGGCCGCATGAGTGTCCGGGAGCTGCTGCGGGCCATCTGGAACGGTCGCTGGTTCGTCGTCGCGGCCGTCGTCCTCGTGGTCGCGGCCTCGTACGTCTACGCCCAGCACGTCGTCATCACGTACCGCGCCGCCGTCGGGGTCCAGCTCGCCACGATCGACCCCAAGGTGGCGACCGCCGCCGGCGTGCAGGCGCTCGTGAACCCTGACATGACGGCGGTGACCGCGCCCGCGGTCCTGTCCGCCGTGGCGGGCAAGCCCGGCGTGTCCGCGACCGCGACCCAGCTCGCGAGCCGGGTCTCGGCGTCGTTCGACGCGACCCAGCACACCGTGAACATCGCCGCCGACGCCCCGACGGTCGCGGAGGCGATCGCCACCGCGAACGCGGTGGCCGACGCGTACGTCGCGACGGTGCCCACCGAGGTGCAGGCGCAGCTGAACGACATCAACCGGCAGGTCCAGGACCTGCACACCCGGCTGACCACCGCGCAGGACGCGCTCGCGAAGAACGCGAACGACCAGTTCGCGCAGGCCGACATCACCGCCGCCGTCGCGCGCTACCAGGCGCTGAGCGACGCCCAGAGCGCGTACGACCAGGTGTCCACCCCCGCGCGGGTGTCGGCGCCCGCGTCGACCGCGATCCCGCTGGGCCTCGGGCCCACGGCCATCGTCGGGCTGGGCGTGCTCGCGGGCCTCGTCGTCGGCCTGGGTGTCGCGATGGCGCACCGCGGGCTCTCCAACCGCCTGCGCACGCCCGAGGAGGCGGCCAAGATCGCCCGCGTGCCCGTGCTCGCCGGCCTCGAGGACGTGCCGCACGCCGTCCGAGCCTTCCGCGTCCGGGGGCTGCTGCCCGTGGCGGGGCGGGCCGCGACGCCGTACACGGAGTCCATCCGTGAGCTGCGCACCGCGCTGCGTCAGAGCATGGCGCAGAGCCCGCACGCCGTCGTCGTGGTCACCGCGACCGACACCGCGGCGCCGCGCGCGTTCATCGCCGCGAACCTCGCCGCGTCGTGGGCGCTCTCGGGTCGTCGGACCATCGTGGTGTGCGGCGACATGCGCCGTCCCGAGATGGCCGAGATGCTGCCGCTCGCCGCGGCGTCGGCGGGCGAGCCCGGGGTGCCCCGGCCCACGCTCATCCCGAACCTCAGCGTGCTGCCGGTGCCGGACACGCCCCTGGACCCGGCGGACTACCTCGCGACCGACGAGGTGCGGGCCCGCATCGAGGAGCTCCGCACGCTCGCTGACGTCGTGGTCGTGGACGCGCCGCCGGTGCTGGCCGCCGCCGACGCGACGATCCTCGGCACGTACGCCGACGGCGCGGTGCTCGTCACCACCGTGGACAAGTCGGCCCGGCCGGCACTCGAGGCTGCCAGCGAGCGGCTCCGGGTGAGCGGTGTGACGATCTTCGGCGTCGTCCTCACGGGGGTGCGCGGCCGCCGGCGCACGTCCTACGCGTCCAGCTACGGCGCCGAGGTCGGCCCGGCCGCGCGGCACGCGGCGTCGCTGGAGCCTGGCGCGACGACCGAGAGCCAGCCTGAGGCCGCGGTCGCGACGGCCGGTGCGGACGAGCACGCGACCCATCCGGGACGCTCGCTCGTGCACCCGTGGCCCACCCGGCCCCGGGTGCCGGAGGAGGAGATGCCGCCGATCCCGGTGCCGAGCCTCGACGGCGACGCCCGGCGTGACGGTGCCGCGCGCGACGACGCCGCGAGCGACGGGGCCGCGCGTGACGGCGCCGGGCGCGACGGCGCCGGCCGTGGCGGCGAGGTGGTCGCGAGCTCCGGGTCGGTCCCCACCACCCCGGCCTGACGGTCTCCACCACCGGGGCGTGAGCCGCCTGACGGTCCGCACCACCCGGGCGTGAGCCCGGCAGGTCTCGACGCTCCCGTGGCCGGCGGGCGATCCTCGGCCTCAGGACCCGGTGGCGATGGCGTGCAGCGCGCCGGCCAAGAGAACCGCCTGCGTGTCCCAGGTCGGCAGGCCGACCGGGGGATCGAGCGTGGGAGCGGGCGTCACGAGCGCCGCGGCGACCGCCGCCGGGAAGTCGTCGGACGCCAGCGTGACGCGGTCCGCGGCGGCGTCCCGGAAGCCGGCCACGGGTGTCGACACCACCGGCCGGCCCACCGCCAGGTACTCGTAGAGCTTGAGCGGGTCGAGGCTCTCGGTGAAGTCGGACACCACGTGCGGGACCACGAGCACGTCCGCGTGCTGGAGGTACGCCGGGACCTGCCCGTAGGGCCGTGGGCCCAGCAGCACCACACCGGCCTCGCGCAGGCGCTCGCGGTCGGGCGGCTCCAGGGCGTCGGGCCCGAGCAGCACGAGGCGCCCCTGCGGCGCCACCGCCCGCGCGCTGCGCGCCGTGAGGTCGACGTCCAGCCGGTCCGAGTGCAGCGTGCCCACGTAGAGGGCGACGGGACCCTCGGGCAGGTCGCCGGGCCGCGGCGCCGGCGTGCGGTACCGCGCGACGTCGACGCCGTTCGTCACCAGCGTGACCGCCCGTCCCGCGCCCTTGCCTGCCGCGAGGTGCGGCGAGCACACCGTGACCGCCCCGGCGCGCTCCAGCAGGGCGCGCTCGTCGTCGGCCGCCCGCGCGAGGCCGCGCGCGGGGAGGCTCGAGGCCAGCCAGTCGTCGGTGATGTCGTAGAGGACCCGGCCGGGCGCGAGGTCGAGCAGGGGCGCGAACGAGGGGTCGTTGACCCACAGGACGGGCCTGTCGAGGCCTGCCCGGCGCGCTGCCCGCAGCACGGCGCGGGCGCGGCGCGCGTCGAAGCCCGGGTCGGCGCGGCGCGGCAGCGGCTTGGTGGGCTGGTAGAGCCAGAGCCGGCCGGGTGCCGGGCCGTCCGGCGCGGCGCGCAGGCCGGCGCCGAGCCGCGGCCGGCGGCCCGCCGCCAGGTCGTTGGTGGGATCGGCCGGCGGCTCGACGAAGAGCACGCGCCGCACGTCGCCGGCGCGCAGCAGCGCGTCCACGAGGTACTGGTTGCGCCGCCACACGTCGTCCCACGGTTCGAGGGACGCCACGACGAGGTCCACCGGGACCGCGGTCACAGCACGCCCCGGTACACGTCGTCGGTCGCCCGCACCTGCGCCTCGACCGTGAACAGCTCGGCCACGCGCGCGCGCCCCGCTGCCGCGTACGCGGCCCGTGCCCGCTCGTCGAGGGCCAGGCGGCGCAGCCGCGCCCCCGCCGCGTCGGCGTCCGCCGGCGGGTAGAGCGCGTCCGCAGCGAGCCCGTCGAGCGTCTCGGCGTAGCCCCCGGAGCCGGCGGCGACCACGGGCAGGCCGTGGGACAGCGCCTCGAGCACCGACAGGCCCAGGCCCTCGCCGGGCGTGGGGGCGAGCAGCACCGCGGCCTCGTCCATGAGCCGGTCCACGTCGGCGACGTGACCGAGGAACCGCACCGACGTCAGGTGGAGCTCGGCCACGAGCGCCTGCAGCGGCTCGCGCAGGCTGCCGCCGCCCGCGACCACCAGCTCCCAGCCGTCGGCCGCCAGGTGGGAGGCGGCGAAGGCCCGGATCGCCAGGTCCGTGCGCTTCTCCGGCTCGAGGCGCTGCACGACGAGGACGCGGCGGTCCCGGTCGCCGGCGGGCGGCGCCGACGGCGGCAGCGGCACGCCGGGGTAGACCACGGTGGTCGGGCCGTCGACGTGCGCGGCGACGTAGTGGCTGATGGCGATCTGCGCCCGTACGCGGTGCCGCGCGAGCGCGGCGACGGGCGCGCCCAGCGCGCCGGACCCCCGGGGCGCGGCGAAGTGGCGCGTGGTCACGACCGGTGGCAGCCGGCGGCCGAGGGCTCCCGCCAGCCCGGCGGCCAGCTCGGCCGCGGTCATGTGGACGTGGACCACGTCCGCGCCCCGCGCGTGGTCGCGCAGCGCGGAGGCGACCGCCCGCACGGAGTCGGCTGCGGCCACCAGCTCGACGTCCGCCCGGCCGGTCGCCGCGGCCATCGCCGGTCCGTCGCCGCCGATGACGGTGACGTGGTGCCCGGCCGCGCGCTGGCCGGCGGCGAGCCGGCTGATGTGCCGCTCGACGCCGGCGAAACCGTCCGAGCGGACGGCGTGGACGATCCTCATCGGGCGGCCGCCGCCGCGGTCTCCGGGCGCGCGCGGGCCAGCGCGTCGAGGTAGCGCAGCGCCACCTCGTGCCACGAGAACCGCTCGGCGGTCGCGCGCGCGTGGGCCGCCGCGGCCGCCGGGTCCAGCGCCGCCACGGCGTCGAGACCCGCCGCCACCGCCGCGGCGTCGCGCTCCACGAGGACGCCGTTGGCGCCGTCGACGAGCTCGGGCGCCGCACCCACGGGCGTGGCGACCACCGGCAGGCCGCACGCCAGGGCCTCGAGGACGACGAGCGCGTGCGCCTCGTACGAGCTCGGGAGGCACAGCACGTCCGCGGCGGCCAGCGCGGGCCGGGCATCGGCCACGGTCCCCTGGAACACGACCCGGTCGGCGACGCCGAGCTGCGCGGCGAGCGCCCGTGCTCCGGCGACCATGCCGGGGTCGCCGCCGGCGACGAGCAGGACGTGCGGCGTGCGCACGCGCGCCATCGCCTCCAGCAGCACGTCCAGGCCCTTGCGGCCGTACTCGTGGCCGACGAACACGACCACGCGGGCCCCGTCGGCGATCCCGCTGGCGGCCCGGGCGGCGCGCCGCTCGTCGGCGGTCGCCGGGTGGAACCGCTCGAGGTCCACGCCGTTGCCGATCGTCGTGGTGGGCGGCGTGACCCGGTAGGTGGCCAGCAGCGACGTGCGCTCCCGCTCGGAGAGGTTGACCACGAGCCGGTGCACCGACGAGCGGTACCGGTGCCGGTCGCGTCCCCACACGAACAGGTGCATGGGGTTGCGGAGCATGCGTCCCAGGTAGTGGCCACGCGAGCGCATGGCGGCGTGCAGGTTGCCGTGGTTGACGTAGAGGTCGCCGGCGAGCACGTCGTTGTGGCACACCGACCGGGCCTGCGGCAGGGTCCGCAGCAGCCGCCTGGCCCGGGCCGTGCCGATCGTCGAGAACCACACGACGCGCGCCGCGAGCGCGAGCTTGCCGCGCGCCCCCAGGCCGGGCGCCGGCAGCCGGCTCGCTCCGGCGTCGTCGAGCGTGAACCGGCGCACGTCGTGCCCGAGCGCGCGCCACTCGCGCTCCAGCGCGTGCGCGACGGCCCCGACGCCGGTGCCGGGGCCGATCTCGGGGGCGATCTGGACGATGATCACGACGGCACCGGGGCGCGGGCCGGTGCCGTCACGGCGCCGGCCCCCGCGCGGGGCGGGCGTGCCGGGGCCTCGCGCGCGGCGGCCTCGCGCGCCGCGGCCTCCTGCTCGTCGGCCAGGTCGGCCGCGCCCAGGCTGATGCCCGCGATGAGGTAGGGGATCGAGACGGCGACGGCCACCCAGAAGAGGTCGAACTGGCCCTGGACGAACCGTGTGAGCAGCACGGCGAAGCCGACGGTCCCGTAGTCCGAGCGGATCCGCCACAGGACGACGAGCGAGCCGACGACGAGGACGAAGAAGCCGGCCAGCCCGACCACGCCGGCCGACGAGAGCACCTCGAACTCCGCGTTGGGCGGCTGGAACGCGTACGGGAACCGGCCGGTGTACCACCACCGCAGGCCCACCCCGAAGATCGGGTCGGTCGACCAGACCGCGATCGCCTGCTGGTACCACGTGAGGCGCTGGTAGGCGGAGTTGAACGGGTTGTCCGCCTGGATCTGGTCCCGCAGCACCAGGGCGACGACGACGAGCGCCACCGCCACGGGGACGAGGATCCACGCCGAGTGGCGCACGCCGGACGACCGCCGCACGAGCACCGCGAGCACGCCGATGGCGAGCCCGACGTAGGCCTGCCGCGACTGGGACACCGCGATGCCGGCGACGAGCAGGGCGAACATGCCCCACGCGACGGGCCGCGGCCAGCGCAGCCACCGGGGCCGGGCGTACGCGACGACCGCCGCGAAGCCGAGCGTGGTGCCGATGAAGTTCTTGTGCATGCCGAACGGCCACGACAGGTACACCGGGCCGGAGTCGCCCGCGGCGGTCTGCACCCGCCACTGCACCAGGGCGAGCACCGCGATGACGCCGCACGTGGCCAGGAGCAGCGAGAGCGCCACGGCGGCCAGCCCGCGGCGTCCGATGGCCCAGCCGACCACGACGGCGCCGGCCACCAGGAGCCACTCGTGGAACCACTCGACGACGCTCGCCGAGTCGTGGTTCGCGACCACGGTGAACGCCGTGGCGAGCTGGTAGGCGAGCGACACCCACAGCAGGGCACGCATCGCGCGCGAGTAGGGCCGCTGCCCGAGCACCACGCAGATCCAGAAGAGCGCGAAGAAGGTGAAGTCGCTGATCGACAGGACGCCCCCGCCGCCCCCGATGCGCTGCACGACGACGAGCAGCGGCATGGCGAGCACCGGGACGGCCATCGGCGCCGCGACGGTCGCGCCCACGAGGAAGAGGCCGACCGCGACGAGCAGCCCGACCTGGACGTGCGCGGGCAGCACCACGCCGACGGCGATGAGCGTGGCGCCCAGCGCGGCGGCCGCGATGCCGCCCGCGACGACCCGCGGGATCCCGTTGCGGTCGAGCGCCTCGGCGACGTCGGTGCGGTCGGGCAGCACGCCGCGCGAGCGCCAGCGACGAGCCACCGACTGGTAGGAGCCGAGCACGCGCTCGACGAGGCCCGTCCGCCGGGCCGTCACGAGCCGGACCCGCGGCGGTCGCCCAGCGTGAGCCGGCTGGTGAACCAGTCCCGTTCCACGCGCGCGGGACCGGCGACGAGCAGCGCGGCGCGCCGGCGTGCCGCGACCGCGCGGTCGCCCCGGTGCAGCACCGACCGTGCCACCGCACCGGAGACCATCGCGGCGCGCGCGACGGCCCACCCGGCCGCGCCGTAGTGCTTGCGCAGGTAGAGCTCCTGGGACGCGCGGAAGTGCACCGTGCGCTCGGTGCTGCTGCCGCTCGTCGCTCCGCCGAGGTGCTGGGCGTGCACGTCGGGCACCAGCGCGTGGCGCCAGCCGATGCGGCTCGCCCGGTACGCCCAGTCGGTCTCCTCCGCGTACAGGAAGTACCGCTCGTCGAACGGGCCGACGCCCTCCAGCGCCGCCGCCCGCAGCAGCAGCACCGAACCGACCACGTAGCCGCGGCGCGACGGGAGGCGGCCGAGCCCCACCGCCTCGAGCCAGGCGCGGCCGGGGGTGAGGAACGGCCAGTGCACGCGCGCGGGCGCGCCGGAGCCGTCCTCCTGGGCGGGGCCGACGCTCGCGAGGTCGGGCGCGGCGTGCAGGGCCGACTGCAGGCGCGCGACGTCGTCGAGGGCGACCCTGGCGTCGGGGTTGAGCAGCAGCACGTCCGTCCCCGGCGTGGCGCGGCGGGCCAGCGCGTGGTTGACGCCGGCGGCGAAGCCGCCGTTGCGCCCGGGGTCGAGGTAGCGCACGCCGAGGTCCTCGGCCACCCGTCGGACCGCGGGGGACGACGAGTTGTCGACGACCGTGACGGCGAGCGCCCCCGCCAGCGGCTCGAGCGCGGACCGGACCAGCTCGGGCGTGTGGTAGGCGACGAGCACCACCTCGGGGGGTGCCGGCTTCGTCGGCGGACCGCCGACCTCGTCGTACAGCGCGCCGTACTGCTGGGCGACCCGCTCCCAGGTGCAGCCCTCGGCACGCTCGAAGCCGGACCGGCGCAGGCGCTCGGCGAGCCCCGGCTCGGTGCCCACGCGGCGCAGCGCCTTGCGCCAGGCGGAGACGTCGCCCTCCGGGACGACGAGGCCCGCGCCGCCGACGACGTCCGGCAGCGCGCCGGAGTCGGACGCCACCACCGGCGTGCCCGCGGACATGGCCTCGACCGCGACGCGGCCGAACTGCTCGACCCACGTGCGCGTCGTGCGCGACGGGACGGCGAGGACGTCGACCTCGCGGTAGAACGCGGCGAGCTCGTCCGTGCCGAGCGAGCCCAGGAACTCGACGCGCGCGCCGACGACGTCCGCCAGCGTCGCCAGGGCCGCGCGCTCGGGCCCGTCCCCGGCGATCCGCAGCCGCAGGCGCCGGTCGCCGGCGACCGCCTCGACCAGGGTGTCCACGCCCTTGGCCGCGGTGAGCCGGCCGGCGTAGCCGACGACGACCTCGTCGGGCGCGGACGCAGCGCGCGGCTGGTCGGGGAACCGCGACCGGTCGACGCCGAGCGGGACCACGGCGAGCCGCCCGCGCAGGCCGCGGCGCCGGGCGATCCGGCCGGCCTGCGTGTTGCAGGCGACGAGCCCGGCGGCGCCGCGCAGCACGGCGGTCTCGAACCGGCGGAACGGCCACGGGTGCCGCTTCGCCACGTTCTGCGCGGTGTAGACCACGTACGGCCGACGGTGGCGCCGCGCGAGCGCGTCGCGCAGCCGGCTCATCGCGAGCACCTCCACGGTCGCCAGCGCGTACGGCTCCTCGTGGATGTCGAGCACGTCCCAGTCGCCGCGCAGCGCGCGCCACAGGCCCACGGGCGCGTAGACGAAGAGCGCGGGGTGGGAGCCCCAGGTGCGCACGCCCGTCACCGGCTCGGCCGGCCGGGGCTCGAGGACGACGCGCCGCCCGCCCTCGTCCCACGCCCGGGCGGAGACCGTGCGCACGTCGAAACCGAGCGCGCGCAGCTCCCGCTCGCGGTCGCGCCAGGCGTCGACGACCGCACTGTGCGAGACGCGCAGCACCTTCATGGCCTCGATTGTGGCCTTTGTCCCCTTCGCGTCGTCGCCCGAGCGACCCTTTTCACCCCGAGGGAGGGCCCCTGGCGCCGGGTGAATTGCCCGATCTGTGCGGGTCGTCCCGGGGGGAGCCCTGGGTACTCTGCTCGCGTCGCGCCGCCTGGGCGGTGGCGCTCGAGGAAGGGAGTACCGGTGCGGATCCTGGTGGACGGAGACCGTGGCTACATCGGCGCGGTCATGGTGCCGATGCTCCAGGCGGCGGGCCACGAGGTGGTGGGGCTGGACGCAGGCTGGTACGACGGCTGCGACTTCGGCCCCCAGCCGGGCGGCTACGAGCAGCGCACCGGCGACGTCCGCGACCAGCGCCCCGAGGACCTCGAGGGCTTCGACGCCGTGGTCCACCTCGCCGCGATCTCCAACGACCCGATCGGCCACCTCAACCCGCAGGCGACCTACGCGGTCAACGCCGAGGGTGCGATCCACATGGCGCGGGTGGCCAAGGCCGCCGGTGTGCCGCGGTTCGTCTTCTCGTCGTCGTGCTCGCTGTACGGCGCGGGTGGCGACGCCTCGCTCGCGGAGACGGCCGAGTTCCACCCGGTGACCCCGTACGGCGAGAGCAAGGTGCTCGCGGAGCGCGGCATCGCGCAGCTCGCGGACGACACGTTCTCGCCGAGCTACCTGCGCAACGCCACCGCGTACGGCTCGTCGCCGCGCCTGCGTGCCGACATCGTCGTGAACAACCTCACCGGCACGGCGTTCACGCGCGGCGAGGTGCGCCTGCAGTCGGACGGCTCGCCGTGGCGGCCGTTGGTGCACGTCGAGGACATCTCGCGGGCGTTCCTCGCGGTGCTGCAGGCGCCGCGCGACGTGGTCCACGACCAGGCCTTCAACGTGGGGCGCGACGAGGACGTGGTGCAGATCCGCACCGTCGCCACCCAGGTGGCCGAGGTCACCGGCCGCCCCGTGACGTTCGCGCCCGGCGCCGGGCCGGACGCGCGGAACTACCGCGTCGACTTCGGCAAGATCCGGGCGCTGCTGCCCGCGGCGGACCCGGCCTGGACCGTGCGCGACGGGATCGTCGAGATCTGGCGGGACGCGGCGGAGCGCGGCCTGACCGCGGACGACTTCGACGGTCCCCGGTACGTGCGGCTGCAGCGGATCCAGCAGCTGGCGGCCCAGGGGCGTCTCGACCTCGCGGACCTGCGCCTGACGGCGGGTGTCGCCTGATGGCCACCTGCCGGCTGTGCGGCGCCGAGCTGCGGCACACCTTCGTCGACCTGGGGATGTCGCCGCCGTGCGAGGCGTTCCTGCCGGCGGACCGGCTGGACCAGGGCGAGACGTTCTACCCGCTGCACGTGCGGGTGTGCGACGAGTGCCTGCTGGTGCAGCTGCCGGCGTACATCCCGCCCGAGGACATCTTCACCGACTACGCCTACTTCTCCTCGTTCTCCGACTCGTGGGTCGCGCACGCACGGCGGTTCGTCGAGGGGGCAGTCGAGCGGCTCGGGCTCGGTCCGGACTCGTTCGTGGTGGAGGTCGCGAGCAACGACGGCTACCTGCTCCAGCACGTCGTCGCCCGGGGGATCCGCTGCCTGGGCATCGAGCCCGCGGCCAACGTCGCCGCGGCCGCCGTGGCGAAGGGCGTGCCGACGGTGGTCGAGTTCCTCGGGCAGGCGACGGGCGCGGCCGTGGCGGCCGAGCACGGCCCGGCCGACCTCGTGGTGGCCAACAACGTCTTCGCCCACGTGCCCGACATCGTCGACTTCGCGCGCGGCCTGCGGGCGCTCGTGGCCGACGACGGCCGGGTGAGCATCGAGATCCCGCACCTGCTGCGCCTCATCGAGGGCAACGAGTACGACACGATCTACCACGAGCACTTCAGCTACCTCACGCTGCTCACCACGCAGCGCGTGCTCGCCGCCGCCGGCCTGACGGTGGTCGACGTCGAGGAGCTGCCCAGCCACGGCGGCTCGCTGCGGACGTGGTCCGCGCCCACGGCGTCCGCGCCCGAGCCCTCGGCCGAGGTGGCGCGCGTGCTGGCGCTGGAGGAGGCCGCCGGGCTGCACACCGCGGCGGGGCACGACGGGTTCGCGCGGCAGGTCGCGCGCGTGCGCGACGACTTCGTCGCCTTCCTGCACGCCGCCGAGCGCGAGGGGCGGACCGTCGTCGCCTACGGCGCGCCGGGCAAGGGCAACACGCTGCTCAACCACGCCGGTGTTCGCGGCGACCTCATCCGGTTCATGGTGGACCGCAACCCCTACAAGCACGGCCGGTTCACGCCCGGCACCCACATCCCGATCCTGGCGCCGGAGGCGCTCGACGAGGCGCGACCGGACTACGTCGTCGTCATGCCGTGGAACCTCCGCAAGGAGATCTCCGCGCAGCTCGCGCACGTCGCGGGGTGGGGCGGCCGGCTCGTCGTCGCGCTGCCCCGGCTCGAGGTCTTCGAGCCGGGGAGCTGACGTGGCGCCGCCGCCGGTCGACCTCTCGGTGGTCATCCCGGCCCGCAACGTCCGTCACGTCATCGGCGCGCAGCTGGACGCGCTCGCCGCGCAGGCGTGGGACGGCTCGTGGGAGGTGGTGGTGGCGGACAACGGCTCGAGCGACGGCACGGCCGAGCACGTCATGGCGTGGGTGGACCGGCTCCCGTCGCTGCGCGTGGTCGACGCCTCCGGGCGCCCGGGCATCAGCCACGCGCGCAACGCGGGGTGCCGGGCCGCCCGCGGCCGGTCGGTGGTGTTCGTCGACGCGGACGACCTGGTGCGCCCCGGATGGCTGCCGGAGATCGGGGCGGCGCTCGCGGCGCACCCGTTCGTCGCCGGCGCGCTCGTGCCGGTGGCCGGGGGCGTGCCGGCCGGCGGCGTGGTGACCGGGCTCGAGGAGCCGGCACGGCCCGCGCCGCTCGCGTCGGCGGGCTTCCTCGACGCGGCGCCCGGCTGCAACCTCGGGGTCCGGCTGGACGTGTGGCGGGAGGTCGGCGGCTTCCGTGAGGACATGCTGTCCGGCGAGGACACGGCCTTCTGCTGGGACGTGCAGCTCGCGGGGCACCCGCTGACCCGGGCGCCCGGAGCGGTGATCGAGTACGCGCTGCGGGACGACCTGCGGGGCCTCGCACGTCAGCGGTACCACTGGGGCAAGGGCGTGCCGCAGCTCTACGCGGAGTTCCGGGGGCGCGGCGCCCCCCGCTCGTCCACTCTCGGCGCGCTGGCCCGCTGGGCCGCGCTGCTCCTCACGTCGCCGGTCGCGCTGGTCTCGCCGGCACGGCGCCGCCCCTGGGTCGCGCGCGCGGCCGACCGGGCCGGCCGGCTGGTCGGCTCGGTGCGGCACCGCGTGGTGTGCCTGTGACCGGGCCGGCGGTGCCCGCCCGGCGACCGATCGTGCGCTGGCGCTGCCGCTGGTGCGGTGGCGCGGCCGGTGCCGTGGTGCTCGACCTGGGCGAGCAGCCCGCGGCCGACCACTTCCCGCTGCCCGACGATCCGGGGCCGGACCCCGCCTACCCGCTGCGGATGGTGCTGTGCGCGGCGTGCGGCCTGGCCCAGCTCGAGGACGACCCGACGACGGCGGCCGAGCCGCGCGGCGTCGAGCCCGCCGCGCTCGTCGAGCAGGCGGCCGCCGCGGTGCATGACCTCGTCGGCGCCGGCCTCGCGCGCCCGGGCACGCGGGTCGCCGAGTTCGGCAGCCCGCACGGCGGCAGCTGGCTCGCGCCGCTCGCCGCGGCGGGGCTGCGTGCGGCGGCCGCGGGGGAGCCGGCGGACCTCGTCGTGGACTCGCTCGGGATCATGCACGAGCCCGACCAGCGGGGCGGCCTGCTGCGGCGCCTGACCCGCCTGGCGGACGACGGCGTGCTGGCGCTGCACGTGCACCCGCTCGCGACGATCGTGCGGACCGGGGCGTGGAACGCCCTGCGGCACGGCCACTACGCCTACCTCGGTGTCGCGTCGCTCGTCGACATGGGCGCGGCGCTGGGGCTCGCGCCCGTCGGCGTCTGGCGGTACGGGCTCTACGGCGGGACGGCGATGGTCGCGTTCGCGCGGGCCGGCGGGGTCGTGGCGGCCGCCCACGCCGACGGCACGCGGGCCGCGTTCGCCGCGGCGCGGGACGAGCTGGCCGCGGGCGTGCGGGACCCGGCGACGGTCGGCACGCTCGGCGCCCACGTCACGGCCTCCGGCGCGGCGCTGCGTGCGTACCTCGACGGCGCGCGCGCCGCGGGCCTGACCGTCGCCGGCTACGGCGCGGCGTCGCGCGCGGTGGCCCTGCTCGCGGTGGCCGGGGTCACGGCGCGCGACCTCGTCGCGGTGGGGGACGCCTCGCCCGCGAAGCGCGGGCGGTGCCTGCCCGGTTCCCGCGTGCCGATCGTGGCCCCGGAGGAGCTCGTCGCGCTCCGGCCCGACCGGGTGCTGCTGTTCGTGCCCGACCTGCTCGACGAGGTGCGCGCGGCACTGCCGCAGGTCGAGGGCTCGGGCGGTCGCTGGGTGTCGGTCGAGCCCGACCCGCGCGAGGTGGCCCCGCTCAGCCCGTCGCGGTGAGCCGCCGCGCGAGCTCCGCCCAGGTGCCCGCCGCCGCGTCGCGCGCGCTGACGAGCGTGACGGGCTGGGGCCAGGCGATCGCCAGGTCCGCGTCGAGGTGGTGCACCGCGACGTCCTGCGACGGGTCGTGCGGGGCGTCGATCTTGTAGCAGACGTCCGCCGTGGCGGTGAGGGTCTGGTGGCCGTGCAGGAAGCCCCGTGGGATGTACACGACGCGGAAGTCCTCGTCGTCCAGGAGGAAGGTCGCCACGCGCCCGAACGTCGGCGACTGCGGCCGGGCGTCGACGACGACGTCGAGCACGGCGCCGTGCGCGACGCGGACCAGCTTCGCCTCGCCCGAGCCGACGCGGCCGTGCATCCCGCGCACGACGCCCTGGAACGAGCGCGACTGGCTCTCCTGGACGAACGACGTGGGGTCGATGCCCGCGGCGCTCGCGTCCTGCGCGTCGAACGTGCGGGTGAACAGCCCGCGGTCGTCGCGGTGGGGCTCCGGGGTGAGCACGAGGACGCCGTCCAGCGGGGTGCCGTCGACCTGCATGGTGGCGAGGGTAACCCCGGGACCGGGGCAGAAGGGGACGTTCGGGATGGAGGGGATGAATTCCGTCCATATCGCTGTCACAGGGACCGTGCAGCGCCCAGACTGGCGACATCCGGTGCCGTCCGGCGCGCCGGCAGCCCAGGAGGGGACGTGACCGAAGAGCTCGCCCGCGTTCAGACGCACCCGGGGGCCGGGGTGATCGCCACGGACTTCTCACGGTCCGCCGCCGCCCAGGAGCGCCTGCACCGGCTGGTGCCCGGCGGCGCGCACACGTACGCGCGCGGCTCGGACCAGTACCCCGACGGCATGGCGCCCGTGCTCGTGCGCGGCCACGGCGCCCGCGTGGTGGACGTCGACGGGAACAGCTACGTCGAGTACGGGATGGGGCTGCGCAGCGTCACGCTGGGCCACGGCTACGGCCCGGTGGTCGACGCCGTGTCGGCGGCCGTCCGCGACGGCGTCAGCTTCTCCCGGCCGACGCTGCGCGAGCTGGAGGCGGCCGAGGCCTTCCTGGCACAGGTGCCGGGCGCCGACATGGTGAAGTTCGGCAAGAACGGCTCGGACGCGACGAGCGCGGCGGTCAAGCTCTCCCGTGCGGCCACCGGGCGGGACCTCGTGGCGATCTGCGGCTCGCAGCCGTTCTTCTCCGTCGACGACTGGTTCATCGGCACCACGCCGATGAACGCGGGGATCCCGCAGGCCACCCGCGACCTCACCCTCACGTTCCGGTACAACGACCTCGCCTCGGTCGAGGCGCTCGTCGCGGCCCATCCGGGCCGCATCGCGTGCTTCGTCCTCGAGGCCGCCACCGCCGGTGCCGCGCCGCAGCCCGGCTTCCTCGAGGGTGTCCGTGCCATCGCGGACCGCGAGGGGATCGTGCTGGTCTTCGACGAGATGATCACGGGCATGCGCTGGGCCCTGGGCGGCGCGCAGTCGCTCTACGGCGTGCGGCCGGACCTGTCGACGTGGGGCAAGGCCCTCGGCAACGGCTTCGCGGTGTCGGCGCTCGCGGGGCGCCGCGAGCTCATGGAGCTCGGCGGCCTGACGACGGACGCCCCGCGGGTGTTCCTCATGTCGCTCACGCACGGCGCGGAGGCCGCGGGCCTGGCGGCCTTCCTCGCGGTGCACCAGGCGTACCTGGAGCGCGACGTGCCGGGCATCATGGCGGCGCAGGGCGAGAAGCTCCGGGCCGGCGTGCAGCGGGTGGTCGACGAGGCCGGGCTCGGCGAGTACGTCACCGTCTCCGGCCACCCGGCCTGCCTGGTGTTCGGCACGCGGGACCCGTCCGGCCAGCCGTCGCAGGCGTACCGGACGCTCTTCCTGCAGGAGCTGCTGCGCCGCGGCGTCCTCGCGCAGTCGTTCGTCATCTCGGCGGCGCACACCGACGAGGACCTGGAGCAGACCGTCGACGCGGTGCGCGGTGCGCTCCCGGTCTACGGCGCGGCCATCGAGGCGGGCACCGTGGCGGGCTTCCTGCGCGGCCGGCCGGTGGCCCCCGCGCTCCGCACGTACGCCGCCCCGCGGCGGCGGTTCCCGGACGTGGAGGTGGGGGCATGAAGGTCGTGCTGTTCTGCGGCGGGCTCGGGATGCGGATGCGCACCGGCGGGGACTCCCTGCCCAAGCCCATGATGCCGATCGGGTCGCGCCCCGTGCTGTGGCACATCATGAAGTACTACGCGCACTTCGGGCACACCGACTTCGTCCTGGCGCTGGGCTTCGGGGCCAACGCGGTCAAGGAGTACTTCCTCAACTACCAGGAGACCCACTCCAACGACTTCGTCCTGACCAAGGGCGGCCAGGAGATCGAGCTGCTGTCGAGCGACATCAGCGAGTGGCGCATCACGTTCGTCGACACGGGCATCGACACCGCCATCGGCGAGCGGCTGCGGCGGGTCCGCCCGTACCTCGAGGGCGACGACGTGTTCCTGGCCAACTACGGCGACGTGCTGACGGACGCGCCGATGAACACGATGGTCGACGAGCTGCTCCGCACCGACGCGGTCGGGAGCCTCCTCGCCGTGCCGCCGCAGGACTCGTTCCACGTGGTGCGCATCGCGGACGACGGGCGGATGACCGACCTCGAGCCGGTGGCCGACATGGACATGCGCATCAACGGCGGGTACTTCGTGCTGCGGCAGGGCATCTTCGACTACCTCGACGAGGGCGAGGACCTGGTGATGGACGCGTGCGTCCGTGCGGCCCGCGACGGGCGGTTCCGCGCCGTGCGGTACGACGGGTTCTGGGCGCCCATGGACACCCTCAAGGAACGGTCCGCGCTCGAGGAGATGAACCGCGCGGGCAACCGGCCGTGGGCCGTGTGGGACCGCACGGCGCGCCCCGCCGTGCGGCGCCCGGCGGTCGTCGACGTGCCCGAGGTGGCGCCCGTGCCGGAGCGATGAGCGCCCGCGGCGCCGTGGGCCTCGTCGGAGACTTCGGGGTGGGCAACTACGGCAACGAGGCGAGCCTCGCCGCGATGCTCGGCGCGCTCGCGGAGCGCGGGGTGCGGGACGTCGTCGTCGTCGCGGACACGCCCGAGCGGGTGCGCGAGGAGCACGGGGTGCGCGCGGTGCGCCTCGAGGTGCCGGCGGGGCCCGGCCCGGTCGGGCGGGTGGTGGGCAAGGCTCGCCAGGTGCTCCACCTGCTGCGCACGGCTCGTCGTGCCCGCGCGCTCGTCGTGCCCGGGACCGGGATCCTCGAGGGCGTCTGGATCGAGGCGGGCGGGCTCCCGCTCACGCTGTGCGTGCTGGGCGTCGGCGCCCGCCTGGCGCGGCGCCGGTACGACCTCGTCGCGATCGGCGTGGACCTGGCCGGCTCGCGGCCGACCCGCTGGTTGTTCGGCGCGACGCTGCGGCTGGCCACCTCCGTCTCGGTGCGCGACGTGCGGTCGGCGGACGCCGCGGTCGAGCTCGGCCTGCCGCGCCGACCGCCCGTGGTGCCCGACCTCGCGTTCGGGCTGCCGCCGGTCGACCCGAGCGGTGCCGGCGTGCCGGCGGCGGCCGGCCGCCCCGCGTTCGTCGGCGTGGGCGTCATGGACTACGCGGGCCGGGACGTGCGCCGCTCGGACGCGGCGCAGCGCCGCTACGAGGAGCGCGTCGCCGCGCTCGTCGGCGAGCTGCTCGAGCGCTCGTGGGCGGTGCACCTGGTGCCCGGTGCCGAGCCGGACCTCGCGGCGACGGCGCGGGTCGCGGCGGCGGTCGCCGAACGGCGTCCGGGAGCCCCGGTCACGGTCTCCGCGGCGCGGACGTACGACGAGGTCGTCGCTGAGCTGTCCGGGGCGCGGGCCGTCGTCGCCAGCCGCTACCACACCGTCGTCGCGGGCCTCGCGGCCGGCGTCCCCGTGGTGCCCTTCGGGTACGGCCCGAAGCAGGACGCGCTCGTGACGAGCTTCGGCCTGCCGCCCGGTGCGGACATCGACACGTTCGTGCCGGCCGAGCTGGCGGCGCTCGTCGCCGAGGCGGTGCGGCGGCGGGACGTGCTCGCGGCCGACGTCGGCGGGCACCTGGCACGGGCACGGGCCGCGCTCGCGGCCGAGCACGATCGGATCGCCGGGGCGCTGCGCGGCGACGCACCCAGGAAGCGTGAGGTGGCCGCATGATCCCCCTGCACCTGCCGGACGGCCCGCTGCAGGTGGTGTGCCTGGCCGCGCACCCGGACGACGTGGAGATCGGCTGCGGCGGCACGCTGCTGACCCTGGCCGCGCGCGGCGGCGTCGGCGCGACGTTCCTCACCCTCACCGGTGCGCCGGAGCGGGAGGAGGAGGCCGCGGGCGCCGCCCAGGCCTTCCTGCCGGGCAGCGCCAGCCGGTTCGCGCGCCTGCGCGACGGGCGGCTGCCGGCGTCCTGGGACGCGGTCAAGGACGCCCTCCACGCGCTGGCGTCGGACGTGCCCCGTCCGGACCTCGTCCTCGCGCCCGGCCCGGACGACGCGCACCAGGACCACCGCCTGGTGGGCTCGCTGGTGCCCACGGTGTGGCGGGACAGCCTGGTGCTGCACTACGAGATCCCCAAGTGGGACGGCGACCTCGGGCGCCCCGCGGTCTACGTGCCGCTGCCCGACGAGCTGGTGGGGCGCAAGGTCGACCTGCTCGACGAGCACTACCGCTCGCAGCGCGGCCGCGACTGGTGGGACCGCGAGCTGTTCCTCTCGCTGCTGCGGCTGCGGGGCATGGAGTGCCGCGCGCGCTACGCCGAGGCCTTCACCGTGACGAAGGCCGTGCTCGGGACGGGCCGCGCGTGAGCCCCCGGGTGAGCGTGGGCCTGCCGGTCTACAACGGCGAGCGGTTCCTCGAGCACGCGCTGCGGTCGATGCAGGAGCAGGACCTCGACGACCTCGAGATCGTGCTGTCGGACAACGGGTCGACGGACGGGACCGAGGACGTCGGACGCGCGGCGGCGAAGGCCGACCCACGCGTCCGCTACCTGCGCTCGCCGGTCAACCGGGGCGGCGCCTGGAACTACATGGCGGTCGCGCGCGCGGCGCGCGGCGAGCTGTTCACGTGGATGGCGGCGGACGACGTCAAGGCGCCGCGGTTCCTGTCGTCGTGCGTCGCCGCGCTCGACGACGCGGGGCCCGGCGCGGTCCTGGCGTGCTCGCGCACGAGCCTCATCGACCGCGAGGACGTCGTGTTCGAGCGGCTCAACGACGAGCACATGGGCATGGACGCGGCCGCGCCCCACGAGCGCGTGCGCAACCTGCTGCGCTCGCAGGCGTCGCACGTGCTGTACGGCGTGATGCGGCGCGACGTGCTGCGCGCCACGCGCGGGCTGCTGCCGATGGTCGGCGACGACATGGTGCTGCTCACCGAGCTGCTGTGCCGCGGGCGCATGGTCCTCGTCGACGACGAGCTCTTCTACCAGCGGCGGCACCGCGAGCAGCTGTCCCACCAGGGCCACAAGCAGGTGACGTGGCACGCGCCGGCCGCGCACCTGCGGTTCGCGTTCCCGCAGACCCGGCTCAACCTGCAGCTGTACCGTGCGGTCGCGCTGGCGCCGCTCGCGCGCGCGGAGAAGGTCCGGTGCTGGGCGCAGGTCGGTCCGTCGTGGGTGCTGCCACGCTGGCGCGGGATGGCGCGTGACGTGGCGACGGCGCTGGGGGTGGTGCACGCATGAGCGGGACGGGTGGCGGCCGCACGAACCGGCGCTGGTCGGTCTTCGCGGCTGGGCTGGCGTGCCTCGCGCTGGTGACGACGGGCGGCGTCCTGGCCGCCCGCGCCGCCGAGCACTCGGCGTTCGCGCTGCTCACTCCGGAGCCGGCTCCGCCGTCGACGACGAGCGTGGCCACCACGGGCGCGCCGAGCCCCACCGTGGCCGCGTCCGGCACCACGGCCGCCGCCACGCCGTCCGGGACCGAGGCGCCCCCGTCCACCGCGGCGCCCACCACCGCCGCGCCGCCCACGGTCGCCGCGCCACCGCGCGTGCCGCCCGCGGGGCAGCACCCGTTCGCGACCGCTGTCTCCGCCGACCACCGCTACCTGGTCGACCAGTACGGCGCCCCGTTCCTGGTCCGGGGCGACTCGCCGTGGGCGCTCCTCACGGACGTGTCGCCGGCGCAGGCCACGACGTACTTCACGACGCGCGCCCGCCAGGGCTTCAACTCCGCGATCATGTCCCTGCTGGGGGCCACGGAGAACGGGGCGCCGTACGACGACGGCCGCACGTTCGACGGCATCGCCCCGTTCGTCGGCGGCGACGTGACGTCCTGGAACGAGCCCTACTGGCAACGGGCGCACGCCTACCTCAAGGCCGCGTACGACGCCGGCATCACGGTCTTCCTCTACCCCATCGACGGCTGGGCACCGGGGCACTCGTTCAACCCCTCCTCGAGCCAGCAGTGCCGGGTCTACGGCCGCATGGTGGGGCAGCGGTTCGCCGACCTGCCGAACATCGCCTGGATGGTGGGCGGCGACTACTTCCCCAAGACGGGAGACCTCGCCGCGGGCAGCGACCTCGACCACTGCATGGACGCCATGCTCCAAGGGCTCCGCGACGCCGGGCTCACACCCCTGGTGTCCATCCAGCTGGGCTACCAGCGCTCGGCCTCCACCGACAACCCGTTCTGGGCGCCGCGCGTCGACTGGAACTTCGTCTACACCTACTACCCCAGCTACCCGGCGGTCCGGGACGCGTTCGCCGTCAGCCCGACGATGCCCGCCATCCTCGGCGAGACCTACTACGAGGGAGAGCGCAGCGGCAGCGGCGGCACCACGCAGGCGGACGGCGTGCGCCGACAGGTCCTGTGGGCGCTGACGTCGGGGGCCGCGGGGGACTTCTTCGGCACCGCCGACTGGAAGTTCAACCCGGGCTGGGAGGGCCGCCTGGACTCGGCCGGCGCACGCCAGGTGAACGTGGTGCGCACGGCGTTCGCGTCCCTGCGGTGGTGGCAGCTGCGACCGGACACGGGCCACCCGCTCGTGACGTCGGACCGCGGCACCTACTTCCAGGGCGACCAGCTCATCGACGTCATGACGAACGACTACGTGACCGCGGCCTCGACGCCCGACGGCCAGCAGGCCGTGGTCTACGTCCCGTCGCAGCCGTCCGTCACGGTCGACCTCGGCGCGCTCGCGCCGGGACGCCGCGCGACCTGGGTGGACCCGGCGTCCGGGGCCGTGCACCCGGCCGGCGCGGGCCCGCGCTTCGTCACGCCGGGCCGCAACTCCGCGGGAGGGCAGGACTGGCTCCTGGTGCTCCAGTAGCCGACGGCGCGGGGCCCAGGGGCTCGGGCCGCCCGGCCTGCCGGCGCCGGCCGCGCACCCAGGCCGCCGGCGCCGTGGGGGCATGGGTGGCGGCCCAGGCGAGCTCCCCGGGGATCGCGCCCCAGCGGCGCTCGCCGGCCTCGCGGCGCACCGCACGCACGCACGACCACGCGATCCAGCGCGCGTGGGCGTCCAGGCTCTCGCGCAGGTCGTCGACCAGGTCGTCGCGGCCCGCGGCGCGCGCGGCGGCCAGGTGCGCGTGCAGCACGCGCCCGATGCCGAGCGCGAGCGGCCGGTAGTCGCGCGTGACGTTGGACGCGTGGGCGCGGTAGTCCACGAGCGGGCCGGGCACGAAGACGAACGGGCCGGCCAGGGCCAGCCGGAGCACGAGGTCGAGGTCCTCGCCGTACCGCAGCGCGGGGTCGAGGCGGCCGACCGCGTCGAAGGCCGAGCGCCGCACCATGACGTTGGGCGCGACGATGCCGGTGCGCCGGCGCAGCACCTCGTGCTCGTCGGCCACCTGGCGCTGGTCCGCGGGGGCGATCTGGCTGCCCTCGGGGTCGATGGAACGCATCCCGCAGTAGCTGACGACGGCGTCCGGGCGTGCCAGGAGCGCGTCGACCTGGCGGGCGATCCGCTCCGGGTGCCACCGGTCGTCGTCGTCGAGGAACACGAGCAGCTCGCCGGCCACGTGGTCCACGCCCGCGTTGCGGGCGGCCGACACACCGGACGGCTCCAGGCGGAGGCTCCGCACGCCCGCCGCGGCCGCCGTGCGGCGCACCGCCTCGGGGTCGGGCGAGCCGTCGTCCACCACGACGAGGTCGATCGCGGGGTACGTCTGGGCGGCGACGGACGCCAGCGCCTCGGCGAGGTACGGGCCGTGCCGGTTGGTCGCGACGACGACGCCGACGGTCGGCAGGTCCGTCATCGGTCGTTCAGCTCACGGTCCAGCGCCGCCCACGCGCCGGCCCACGTGTGCCGCCGCGCGTGCTCGCGTGCCCGGCCCTGCTCGGCGGCGAGGGCGTCCGGCTCGTCGGCCAGCGTCCGCAGCGCCCCGGCGAGGGCCACGGCGTCACCCGGCGCCACGAGGATCCCCGCGTCCCCGACGGCCTCCGGGATGCCGCCGATCTCGGAGGCGACGACGGCCGCCCCGGCCGCCATGCCCTCGAGCGCGGCGAGCGCGAACGGCTCCGGCCACACGGAGGGCACCACGACGACGTCCTGCCGCGCCAGCAGCGGCGGCAGCTCCGGCCGCGGCAGGAACGACGTGAACTCGACGCCGCCCGGCAGGTCCCGCGCCAGGCGGTGCAGCGACGCCTCGTACTCGGTGAGCGGCGCGTCCGCGGCGAAGCCCGGGCGGCCCACCACGGTCACCGCCACGTCGGGACGGCCGAGCGCCCGGACGGCCTCGAGCAGCACGTGGACGCCCTTGTCCGGCACGACACGGCCGAGGAAGGCGACGCGCAACCCCGCCTCGCGCGGCGGCCGCGGGGTGGCGAACGCCGCCGCGTCGACGCCGTTGGCGACCACCCGCACACGCTCGCGCAGCGACGGGGGCAGCCGCTCGGCCGTCGCGGTCGCCAGGTGGGCGCTGACGCAGACGATCCGTGCGGCGTGCTCGAGGGCGCGCCCGGCCTCCCGCTGCGAGTAGGTGCGCAGCAGCTGGTTGTGCGCGTACAGCACCGGCGTGTGCCGCCGGGCGTCGACGAGCGCCACGGCCTGCGGCGCGTTGTGCACCAGCACGTGGCCGGGCTCCCACTCGTGCTGGGCGTCGAGGGCGGCGGCCCAGGCGCGCCGCGCCCCGGCGCGGGGCAGGCCCACGCGCGCCCGCGCGGCGTCCGTGTAGCGGTCCCGGCGCCGCTCGGCCGCCTGGTCGTACTCGAGCACGTCCGCGCTGTCGTAGCGCGGCGTGTAGGTGCCGCGCGCGACGACGACGGCCGGCCGGGGCGCGTGGGGCGGCGTGGCGCCGGACAGGCCGTGGACCACCGTGGGGACGGCGCTGCCGGTGCGCGGCGAGTAGTGGTCCCCGGGCGTGATGACGTGGACGAGCCGCGTGCTCACCGCGCTCCTCTCCCCGGGCCCGTGCCGGGTGTCGTCGTGGCCGGGTGTGGCCCGTGTGGCGTCGCCCGTCATCCCGCGCCCGCCAGCTGCTGCGAGAAGTAGCCGACGAAGTCGGCGTCGAGGAACGCCTGGTCGATCGTGTGCGGGCCGCCGAACGTGCGCAGCGAGTGCGGGATCCCGGCCGCCGCCAGCAGGCCGGCGAGGTAGGTGCAGCCGACGGGGATGAACGCGTACCCGTCCCACTCGCCGTACGAGAGGCGCACGTGGGACAGCCGGTCCGGCTGCGCGAGGTAGGCCGCGACCTTCTCGGCCAGGTCGCCCATCCCGCGTTCGTACGCGGCGACGACCGCCGGGTCCTGGTCGCTCGACGGCACACCGGGCCGGAGCGTGCGGGCGAACGGCGGCGCGGTCGCCGTCGGGTCGGGGGAGAACGTCGCCGCGTAGGAGTCGTTTGTGCCGGCGTCGACCCCCAGGGTGGCCAGGTCCGTCCGGGGCGTGGCCAGCGGCGGTGACAGCGCGTAGAGCGAGCCGAAGACGTCGGGGTGCGCGAGCCCGATGTTGACGGTGCCGAGGCCGCCCATGGAGAACCCGGCGAGCGCCCGCGCGGTGCGCTCGGGCAGCGTGCGGAAGCTGGCGTCGATCGCGGCGACGAGGTCGTGGGACACGAAGTCGGCCATGTTCCCGCCCACCGGCGAGTTCGCGTAGAAGTTCGCCCCCAGGCTGTCGATGCCGTCCGCCTCGACGACGAGGAACTGCCGCCCGCCGGGCGCCAGCATCTGCCGCGCGAACGACGCCTGCGAGCCGGCCAGCTGGCCCGCCGCCGTGCCGATGCCCTCGAGGAAGTAGACGACGGGGTAGCGCGCGTCGGACGTGAAGTACGACGGCGGCAGCGTGACGACGACCCGGCGCTGCGTGGGGTCGTGCAGGAGGTTGCCCGCGAGCGACGGCGCGGGCACGTCGAGCGCGACGACGAACGGGTCGCCCGGCGCCGTGGTGGTCCACGGGACGGGGGCGGCGACCGCCGGTCCGCGGGTGGACGACGGGCCGGCCGTGGGGGCGGCCGGGGCGACGGTCCCGGACGAGCAGCTGGCGAGCGCGACGAGGCCCGCGATGGCCAGGGCGACCGCTCCCCGTGCGCGCATCCGGCATCCCCTCGGCGCCTCTCGGCGGCACGGCGAGCGCCGGCCTGTCCTCCCGATGGTCGCGCGGCGTCCTGTGGAAAGGGCGCCCCGAACCGGGTGAAACCTACCCAGACCGACCGGCGATCGGCCGCCCCGCCGCGATACTGGGCGCATGTCCTTGGTCACGCCGGCGACGGCCGCCGTCGTCGTCGCGACGTACAACCGCCCCGAGCACGTGCGCACGTGCCTGGAGCACCTGGGGGCCCAGACCCGGCTGCCGGACGAGGTCGTCGTGGTCGACTCGTCGCCCGACGCGCGGACCCGGGACGTCGTCGCCGGCTTCCCCGGCGTGCGCTACCTGCGCAACGACCTCGGCCGCGGCCACACCGCGGCGTCACGTGCGCTCGGCATGGCGGCCGTGACCAGCGACGTCGTCGCGTTCGTGGACGACGACGCCTATGCCGAGCCGGGATGGCTCGCGGCGATCCTGGCGCGCTACGCCGACCCGCGCGTGGCCGCCGTCGGCGGCCGGGCGGTCAACGGCCAGCCGGGCGAGGAGGCCGAGGGCGTCGGCGAGATCGGGCTGCTGCGCCGCGACGGCACCCTCACGGGCTACTTCGCCGCGGACCCGGGGCGCGACGTCGACGTGGACCACCTGCTGGGTGCGAACATGTCCGTCCGCGCGTCGGTGGTGGCGGAGCTGGGGGGCATCCGGGACCTCTACCCGGGCACGTGCCTGCGCGAGGAGACGGACATCCAGCTGCGGATGCGCCACGCGGGCTACCGGATCGTCTTCGCGCCCGATGCCGTCGTCGAGCACGTCGCCGGGCAGTACGCGCGCGGGCGCCGGTTCGACCTGCGGTACACGTACTACGGGCAGCGCAACCACGTCGTGCTGCTGACGACGACGCTCGGCTGGCGCGACCCGCACGTGCGCCGGTACGCCGGCGCGGCGGCGCGGGACGTCGGCCGGCACCTGGGGTACGCCGCGCGGGCCCTGCGACGCGTGCGGCCGGAGGACGGGTCCGTGGTCCGCGGCGTGGGGAACGGCCTGCTGCGCTCGGGGGCGAGCGTCGCCGGCTCGGCCGCCGGTGTCGTCGCCGCCGCGCGCGCGTCGATCGCCCTGGCGCGCGATGCGTGAGGGCGGTGCGGGGGTGGCCGCGATCGTGCGGCCCTCCGCGCTGGTGCTCGGGCCCGACGGGCCCCGCCGCACGCCGCCCCGGCCCGTCGAGCTGCGCGGGCCGGACTACGCCGAGCGCTACGACGGCTCGACGCTGTTCTTCGACGTCTTCGAGGCCGAGGGGCGCACCCTCGCGGTCGGGCCGCCGCTGCTGGACCTGGTGGGCCCGCTGCGTTCCGCCACCCTGACCGTCGCCGGCCGCCGGGTCGCGCCGCGACCCACCGAGCTGGACCGTGTCCACCGCTGCGACCTGGGCCGCGCCGGCGGCTCGCCGGTCGAGCTGTCGCTCGCCGGGCGCCGCTACCGCACGCCCGTCGGTGCCGACCTCGCCGGGCTGTTCGCGGGCCGGCGCGCGCTCATGACGGTGTCGCTCGACAACGAGCTGGCGTGGGTGCGTGACTGGGCCCGCTACCACGCCTCCGCGCACGGGACGGACGCGGTGGTGGTCTACGACAACGGCTCGCGGGCGTACGGCCTCGACGAGCTGCTCGGCACGCTGGCCGACGTCCCGGGCATCGCGGTGGCCGTCGTCGTCGACTGGTCGTTCCCGTACGGGCCGCAGGGCGGCCCGGGTGTGCCATGGGACTCGGACTACGCGCAGTACGGCGCGCTGGAGCACGCGCGCCGCCGGCTGCTGCGGCACTCCGCGGGATTCCTCAACGCCGACGTCGACGAGCTCGTGGTCGCGGCCGACGGGTCGTCGGTCTACGAGCACGCCGAGCGCAGCCCCCACGGTGTCGTCAGCTACCGCGGCCGCTGGGTGCACGCCGACCCCGCGACCGACGGTGGCGTCCCCCGGCACGCGGACGCCACGTGGCTCGACGCCTCCGAGCCGGAGTGCTCCACCAAGTGGTGCGCGGTGCCACGCCGGCTGCCGGACCGGGCGCAGCTGCAGGTGCACGACGTGCGCGGGGTCAAGGTCGCCACGCCCCCGGCGCTCGCGTACCGCCACTTCTGGGACGTCACCACGCACTGGAAGGACGGCCGGGGATCGCGGCCGGCGGTGGGGGCGGCGGCCCGCGCGGACGACGTGCTGCGCGCCGCGCTCGACCGGCACCTCGGCGCGACGGCCTAGGGGCGTCGCGCCCGGACGAACGAGCCGACCTTGGCTCCCACGGTGTGCGCGGTGCCGCGCGGGGAGAACCGCAGCCCCCGCGCGAGCTCGGCCGCGGACAGGTCGAGCCGGCCGCGGCGCGCCCACGCCAGGGCCTCGCTCGCGGAGTAGTCGGCCAGCCGCCGCCGGAAGCGGTCCAGGTTGACCGTGACGTCGCGGACGAGCGCGTCGTCGCCCGAGGCCTGCGCGGCCCACAGCAGCAGCAGGCGGATGCGCTCGCCCGTGAGCTGGCGCAGCACGGGGTTGGTGCCCGAGGCGTTGCCCGGGTGGCGCCGGTAGCCCACGAGCTCGTCGGGCACCGAGGTGAGCTCGCCGTGGAGCATCATCCGCAGGATGAACTCGTCGTCCTCGCAGTACCGGAACGAGGGGTTGAACCCCCCGTACGCGAGCACCGCGTCGCGCCGCATGGTCATGGTGACGATCCGGGGGAGGTCCACGTCGCCGCGCAGGTAGGGCGCGCGGGGCAGCCCGGTGGGCAGCCACGGGACGTCGACGCGGGCGCCCTCGGCGTCCATGGTCCAGGCCGACGAGTAGCACAGCAGCGCCCCCGGCGCCGCGTCGAGCGCGGCCACCTGCAGCCGGAGCCGGTCGGGGTGCCACACGTCGTCGTCGTCCAGGTAGGAGACGTAGTCGCCGCGCCCGAGGGCCGCGCCGACGTTGCGCGCCACGGACAGGCCGCCGTTCGCCTGGTGGTGCACGCGCATCCGGGGGTCGCCCGCCACGGCCTCGTCGAGCGTGCCCGCGACGGCGGCCGGAGCGCCGTCGTCGACCAGGACGAGCTCCCACTCGGTCAGCGTCTGCGCGCGCACCGACTCGAGCGCCTCCCCGAGGTAGCGCCCGCCGCGGTTGGTCGCGACGACGACCGTGACGCGGGGCTCCGCAGGGCTAGATGACATCCGCGAACTCGCGCTCGTACCGCTGGAACCACAGGATGCCCAGCAGCAGCACCAGCGGGCCGCCCACCGCGAGCCCCACCATCTGCCAGGCCGCGGGGGCCTCCATGCCCGTCAGGGACCACCGGAAGGCCTCGAGGAACCACGTCGCGGGGTTGATGTCGAACAGCCACCGGATCGACTCGGGCACCCGGCTGAGCGGGTAGGCGACCGGGCTGGCGTAGAGCAGCACCTGCGTCACCCACGGCAGCACGTAGCCGACGTCGCGGTACTTGACCATGAGCGCCGAGGCGGCCACGCCGATGCCGAGCCCGAACATCGCCGCGAGCAGCGTCCACACCGGCACGAGGAGCACGGGCCAGCCCGGGTTGATGCGCCAGACGAAGAGCATGGCGATGGCCAGGACGAGCCCGACGACGAAGTCCAGCAGCACGGACGCGATCGTGGACAGCGGGACGAGCAGGCGCGGGAAGTACACCTTGGAGACGAGCGACTGGTTGGCCACCATCGCCGAGGCCGCGCGCCCCAGCGTGCCGCTGAACACCGTCCACACGAGCGTCCCGGCGAGGGAGAACAGGAAGAACGGGATCGGCACCCCGTTCTGGAAGCCGGCGACCCGCCCGAACACGAGCGTGAACACCCCGGCGGACATGAGGGGCTGGAGAATGACCCAGCCGACGCCGAGGATGGTCTGCCGGTACCGGATGATGATGTCGCGCTGCGCCATCCGCACCGCGACCTCGCGCGCGTGCCAGATCTCGTTCCAGCGGGGCAGGTTCAGCCGCCCGGGCGGCAGGACGATCGTGGTGGTGGTCACGGCAGCTCGCTGTAGTCGAAGTCGGCGAAGACCGCACCGCGGTTCATCCCGTCACCGGAGACCGAGTGCGAGTAGGGCAGCTCGGGGCGCACGTCGAAGCGCCCGGCGGCCTCCCACATGTCCTGCACGCCGGTGGACGTGCAGACGAACATGTCGACGCTGTACCGCCCAGGCTTGAGCCACAGGTTCCGGATCGCCAGGCGCCCGTCGTGCGGCTTCTTGGGGTTGAGCCAGTAGCCGACGAGGCGCGAGTCGCACTGGACGATCGTCGCGCCGCCCTCGTCGGTGATGTGGGCCGACACGTAGTACTCGCCCGGCAGGTCGTCGTCGGTCCCGATCGAGTAGTCGACCACCACGTCGTCGCCCGAGCGCAGGTTCTCGTGCGCCACCGAGACGTCCGCGAACCGCACCAGGCCCACGCCCGGACGGTTCGCGGGGTCGGCCTGCCGCTCGGCGAACGTCGCGAAGCTGTGCTGGTAGGCCTCGAGCGTCGCGTCGACGCCGCCGGCGTACGTGAGGTGGCCGTGCTCGAGGAGCACGGCCGACGTGCACAGGTCGCGCACCGTGTGCAGCAGGTGGCTCACGTAGAGCACGGTGCGGCCGCTGCGGGCCGCGTCGCGCATCTTGCCGAGCGAGCGGCGCTGGAACTCGGCGTCGCCCACCGCGAGCACCTCGTCGATGAGGAGGATCTCGGTCTCCAGGTGCGCCGCGATGGCGAACGCCAGCCGCACGTACATGCCGGACGAGTACCGCTTGACCGGCGTCTCGAGGAACTTCTCGACGCCCGAGAAGTCGACGATCTCGTCGTACCGCCGGTTGATCTCGTTGCGCGTCATGCCCAGGAGCGCGCCGTTGAGGTAGATGTTCTCGCGGCCCGTGAGCTCGGGGTGGAACCCGGTGCCGACCTCGAGGAGGCTGCCCACGCGGCCGCGCAGCTCGATGCGCCCGCGGCTCGGCGCCGTCACGCGCGTGAGGATCTTCAGCAGCGTGGACTTGCCGGCGCCGTTGCGCCCGACGATGCCGACGGCCTCGCCCTGCGGCACCTCGAACGAGACGTCGTCGAGCGCGTCGAACGTGGTCCAGTGCCGCTGCGTCGGGTTGCGGACCCAGCGCACGAAGGCCTCGGCGGCGGTCGACGCGGTGTCGCCGTCCGTCCCGATGCGGTAGGTCTTCCCGAGCCCGCTGACGCGGATCGCCGGGCTTGGCGAGGCTGGCACGCCACGACGATATCCGGCATCTCGGGTCATACCCCGGCAGAGCGGGTGAACCTGGGCGGGGTGCGGGTGAACTGTGGCCCGGGTCCCTGGTCCGCACAGGCGGAGCGGGCAACGTTCGTGTCGGAGCGCCGTGCGGCGCCGGGTGAAGGGACGGGGATGACCACTCCGCGGCGGCGGGCCGTGCTCAACGGGCTCGCCAACCTGCCCGTGTTCACGGGCGAGCAGCGGACGCAGATCCTGCGCCGCGGCCTGGTCGTCGCCGGCCCCGGGACCGTGATCGAGCCGGGGATCAAGGTCCGCGGCCGTGCCACGCTCACGCTGGGTCGGGGCTGCTTCGTCAACGACGACGCCTACTTCGACTGCGAGGCGGACGTCGTCGTCGGCGACTACTCGCTGCTCGCCGTCGGCGTCACGGTGCTGACGAGCGAGCACGAGCTGCGTGGGCCCGAGTCGGACCTCGCGTACGGCCCGCCGGTCGCCCGACCGGTGACGATCGGCACGCAGGTGTGGCTCGGGGCGCGCGCGATCGTGCTGCCGGGCGTCACCATCGGCGACGACTGCGTGGTCGGCGCGGGTTCCGTGGTGACGCGCAGCTGCCCGCCGGGCGGCGTCTACGTCGGCGCGCCGGCGCGCCGCGTGCGCGACACGCCGCACGGCGCCGGGCGGTACGAGGCCGCGAGCGACGTCGGGGCGGTCTAGCCGCCGAGCACGCTGCGCCACACCTGCGCGTGCAGGGCGGCGCTGGCCTCCCAGGTGAACCGGCGGGCGCGGGTGCGCCCCCGGGCGACCGCGGCCTCGACGTCACCGTCGCGCCCCAGCGCGTGCACGAGGCCCTCGGCGAGCGAGGCCCCGTCCGGTTCGACGAGCGTGCCCGCGTCGCCCACCACCTCCGGGAGGGACGAGCGGTTCGCGGCGACGAGCGGCACGCCGGCCGCCATCGCCTCGAGCGCGGGCAGGCCGAAGCCCTCGTACAGCGAGGGCACGACGACCGCGGCGGCGCCCGCGACCAGGCCCGGGATCGTCTCGTCGGCCACGCGGCCGACGCGGACCACGCCCGCCATCGCTCCGAACAGGGCGTTCCGGCGCGCGGACGCCGGTCCGGCGAGGACGAGCGTCACGTCGGGCCGGGCCGACCGCACCGCCGGCCAGGCTGCCGCGAGGCCCTCGAGGTTCTTGCGCAGCGTGGACCCTCCGGCGTGCAGCACGTAGGGCCCGCTGATGCCGAGCGAGGTGAGGACGGGTGCCTCGAGCGCCGCGGCACCGAAGAAGCGCTCGTCCACGCCGTTCGGGATGGCGTGCACGTGCTCCAGGCCCAGGCGCTCCGCGACGTCGTCGGCCGCGAACCGGGACACGGAGATCACCGCGGCCGCGCGGCGGGACTCCGCGGCGGCGAACGGCTCCGGCGGGGTCTCGTCGGGGAAGCGCCACGCGACCGTGTCGTGGATCGTCACGATCTCGGGCACCGCGGCGGGCGGCAGCGACAGGCCCATGCGGTGCACCGCGGTGGCGCGCCCGTAAAGCAGCGCCCCGGCGGCGCGTCGGGCCGCCTCCGGCGCGGAGCGCAGCAGCCAGCCCGGGACGCGGCGGTCGCCGGGCAGCGGCGAGCGCAGCGTGCGCGTGACGCACGACGACACCCGTGCGGCGTCGCCCAGCGCGGCCTGCGCCCGCCGCGAGACCTCCCGCTCGTACACCTGCAGGCCCATGGGCACGGGGGCCGCGAGCGTGGCGAGGACGAGGCGCGGCATCCGGCCATTGTGACGGCCCGCGGCGCCGCGCGGGCCGTCGCGCCCGGCGGATCACCCGGCGGGGAGCGGGTGATCCGCCGCCGTCCGCGGCTCCGGCCCGGGGCGACCAACCTACGATGGCGGCCGACGACGGGAGGGGCAGCGCGCATGGGGACCTGGCACGTCGGGGCGGCCACGTGACGCGCGTCGCGCTCGTGGCGAGCTCGTTCGCCCCGTACGTCGGCGGCGTGGAGGAGCACGTGCGGCACGTAGCCGCCGGCCTGCGCGCGCGCGGCCACGACGTCGTCGTCTGGGTGGTGGACCGCGGCGACGCCGATGCGCCGGACGTGGTCGACGGCGTGCGCGTGCGGCGCCTGCCCACCCCGATGCCGGCCCGCAGCGCCGGGTCCGTGGCGCGCTTCGCGCTGCGTGCCCCCGGCGCCTGGCGCGCCTGGCAGCAGGCGCTCCGCGAGGACCGCCCGGACCTGCTCAACGTGCAGTGCTTCGGCCCCAACGGCGCCTGGGCCACCGCGCTGGCCGTGCTGTCGCGCCGGCGGCTCGTGGTGTCCTCGCACGGCGAGACCTACTCCGACGCGGACGACGTGTTCACGCACTCGGCGCTCCTGCGCCGCTCGCTCGTCGCCGCCCTGCGCCGGGCCGACGCGGTCACCGGCTGCTCGGACCACGTGGTGCGCGACCTCGAGGGCCGCTTCGCGCTCGCGCCCGGGCGGGCGGTCGTGGTGCCCAACGGCGTCGACCCGGCGGAACCGGCCGCCGAGGTCACGCTGCCGGCGCGCTACCTGCTGGCCGTCGGCCGCGTGGTGCGCACCAAGGGGTTCGACCTGCTGCTCGAGGCCTTCGCCGTCGCGGCCCTCCCGGACGTGGCGCTCGTCATCGGCGGCGACGGCCCCGAGCGCGAGGCGCTCGCGGCCCGCGCGCGCGAGCTCGGCGTGCCGGTGCACCTGCCGGGACGGCTCGACCGTGGCCAGGTGGTGGCGGCGATGGCGGGCGCGCTGGCGGTGGTGGTCCCCAGCCGCGTCGAGGCGTTCGGCATCGTCGTGCTCGAGGGCTGGCGGTCGGGTGCGCCGATCGTCGTCACGTCCCACGGCGGCCCGGCGGACCTCGTCACCGACGGCGTCGACGGGCTCGTCGTCGACCCGCACGACACCGCCGCGCTGGCGCGGGCCCTGCGCCTCGTGGTGACGGACGCCGAGGCGGCCCGCCGCATGGGGGCGGCGGGGCGGGCCGCCGTGGCGGCGTTCACGTGGGACCGGGTGGTCGACGACTACGAGGCGGTGTACGCCGCGGCGGGTGCGCGCCCCTGACGACCTCAGGCGCCGAGCGCCGCGTCGACCTGGGACACGAGGTAGGTGGCGATCTCCAGCGCCGCGGTCGCGGCGGGGGACGGGGCGTTGATGACGTGCACCTGCCGTGGCGCGGTGCGGACGAGGAAGTCGTCGACGAGCCGACCGTCCCGCGCGAGCGCCTGGGCGCGCACGCCCGCCGGCGCGGGCACCAGGTCGTCCGCCGTGACGCCAGGAACCAGGCGCGCGAGCGACGCGGCGAACCGCCGGCGGGACACCGACCGCAGCACCTCCTGCGCGCCGGGGACCACGTTCTTCGCGCCGAGCCGCCACAGGCCAGGCCACGCGAGCTCGTCCGCGACGTCGCGCGGTGAGACGTCGGTGGCGCGGTAGCCCTCGCGGGCGAGCGCGAGCACCGCGTTGGGGCCCGCGTGGACGCCGCCGTCGAGCGTGGTCGTCAGGTGCACGCCGAGGAACGGGAAGCGCGGGTCGGGGACCGGGTAGACGAGGGCGCGGACGGCGCCCGCGGCCTCGCCCCGCAGCGTGAAGTACTCGCCGCGGAACGGGACGATGCGGGCACCGGGGTCGACGCCGCAGGCGCGCGCCAGGCGGTCCGCGTGCAGCCCGCCGCACACCACGAGCGCATCGCCGGCCTGCTCCTCGACCTCCGCCGGCCGGCCGGTCCCCGCGTGCGTGGCCACCACGCCGCCGGGCCCTGTCCGCGCGCCCGTGAGCGAGCGCCCGAACCGCACCGAGCCGCCGCCGGCCCGCACCTGGGCGGCGAGCACGTCGCAGACGCCCACGTAGTCGACGATCCCCGTGCTCGGCACGCGCAGCGCGGCCAGCGCGCGCACCCGGGGCTCGAGGTCGCGCGCCTCCTGGGGCGAGACCTCCACGGCCTCGATGCCGTTCGCGGCGCCGCGCTGCGCCAGGGCGTGCAGCCGCGGCACCTCGTCCGGGCTCGTCGCCACGACGAGCTTGCCGCAGGTGGCCTGGCGCACGCCGTGCTCGCGCGCGAACGCCGTCATCGACGCGTTGCCGGCGACGGCCATGCGGGCCTTGAGGCTGCCCGGGGCGTAGTAGAGGCCGGAGTGGATGACGCCCGAGTTGCGACCGGTCTGGTGCGCGGCGACCGTGCGCTCCTTCTCCAGGACGGTCACCTCGTCGCCGCGGGCGGTCAGGCGGGCGGCGGTGGCGAGGCCGACGATGCCGGCACCCACGACGGTGATGCGGGCCATGGCCGCAGTGTGGTCCACGCGGTGCCGCCGTGGGCGGGATCCGCCCGGTTCTCACCCGGTGGGACGGCCTGTCGCGTCGCGGCGCCGGAAGCGGACGATCATGGGCAAAAGGGACGGGGGTGCGCGTGGACCGGAACGGCAGGGTCGTCGGGGCGGGCCGTCGCGCCCTGCCCGGCGTGGCGCTGCTCGTGGTCGCGTGGCTCGTCGCGGCGCTGGGCGCGGACGAGCAGCCGGGACCCGTGGTGCAGCCGGCGTACGGCCACGACATGCTCGACATCGTCGGTCCGTGGTGGCTGGCGTCGCTGTCGACGGCGCTCGCGCACCCGGTCATGTGGCTCGCGGTGCTGGCGGGTGTCGGCGGCCTGCTCGTGGTGGCGTGGCGCGACGGGCCGCGGGCCGCCGTGGCGGGCGGCGCGGTGTGGCTCGGCGCGAACCTCACCGTCCAGGCGGTCAAGCACGTGGGCGTGGCGGGCGTCGGGGCCCTGCAGCTGTCGGGGCACACCGCGGTCGCGTCCGGCGCGGCCCTCCTCGTGGTCCTCGCGGTGCCGCCCGGCCGGCGCCGGCGCGCGTGGGCGCTCGCGGCCGCCGCGGTGGTGCTCGTCGGTGTCGGCGTCGTGCTCGTCGGCTGGCACACGCCGGTCGAGGCGGCCGTCCCGGCGCTCCTCACCTGCGCGTGGGCTGCGCTGCTGCGCCCGTGGGTGGCGCGAGGCCGGGGCGTGGCCCGGGACCCGCACCTGGTCGCGCCCGTCGGACCGCCCGTCGCCGGGCCGCCGGACGGCACGTAGCGAGCGGGCGAAATCTGGCGCCCGCGATGTCCGGTTTGCCCCTGCTCGCCTAGCCTGTCGACGCATGGACCGGACAGCCCCCGCGACCGCCGAACCGCTGACGTCCCTGCACGGGGGTGCCGCGGGCCGCGACGCCGCGACGATGCCCTCGTACGCGACGCTGTTCGAGTCCGTCGCGGCGGCGGTGCCCGACGAGCCGGCGGTGAACGACGGCGTCGCGGCGCTCACCTACCGGGAGCTCGACGAGCGCTCGGCCGCCCTCGCCCGGGGCCTGCAGGACCTGGGTGCCGACGAGGCGCCGGTCGCGGTGCTCACCAGGTGCGACGCGGCCGCCCTCGTGACCGACCTCGGTGTGCTCCGCAGCGGCCGCCCGATCGTGGTGCTCGACCGGCTGGTGCCGGTGCCGCGGATCCGCACGATCCTCGAGGTCTCGGGGGCCACGCTGCTGCTGGTCGACGAGGCCAACCGCGGGCTGGCCGACGAGGTGGTCGCCGGGCTCCCCACCGAGGTGCGCGCGCCCGCCGAGGTGACGGCCGCGGCGGGTGCCCGTCCCGCGCCGGTGCCGCCCGAGCGCACGGGCGTCATCGTCTTCACGTCCGGCTCGACCGGGTTGCCCAAGGGCGTGCTCTGGGACCAGCGCTTCATCGCCGGGGACAGCCTGGCCATCGGCGAGCAGTTCGGGTACCGCGTCGGCGACCGCCTGTCGGCGTCGTTCCCCATCAACTTCGCGGCCGGCATGCTCGGCTCCCTCGTCGCGCTCGCGTGGGGCGTCACGCTCGAGATGTGCGACCCGCGCGACACGGGGGCGGCCGGCTTCGTCGAGTGGCTCCGCGCCACGCGCACGACGATCCTCTCGGCGACCCCGTCGATGCTGCGGGCCCTGCACCGGACGATGGCCGCGGACGACGTGCTGCCCGACCTGCGGATCGTCGTCTCCGCCGGCGAGGCGCTCTTCGGGCAGGACGTCACCGCCTTCCGGCCGCACCAGGCGCCGGACGGCGTGTTCGTCCAGTCCCTCGGCTCGTCGGAGGGCGGGGCCCTGTCGTACCTGATCATGCCCGCGGGTGCGCCGGTCGCCGAGGGTGCCGTGCCCGCGGGCCACGCGGCCATCTGGCGGTCGCTGCGCGTGGTCGACGACGACGGCCGGACGCTCCCGCCGGGCGAGCCCGGCGAGCTGGTGGTGGCCACCCCGCTGCTCGCCAGCGGCTACTGGCGCGACCCCGAGCGGTCGGCGGCCAAGTTCCGGCGCCGCGACGACGGGCTCTGGGACCTGCGCACCGGCGACGTCGGGGTGCTGGACTCGGACGGGCTGCTGCGGCTCATGGGCCGCAAGGAGGCGGCCGTGAAGATCCGCGGCTACCTCGTGGACCCGAGCGAGGTCGAGGCGACGCTGCTGGCCTCCGGCCGCGTGGCCGAGACCGCGGTGATCGCGGTGACGGAGAACGACGTCACCGCACTGGTCGCCTACGTGGTGCCGCGCCAGGGCCAGCGCACCGCCTCGGTGGCGGAGCTGCGGGCGTTCGTCGTCTCGCGCCTGCCGTCCTGGATGGTGCCGGCGCACATCGTCCCGCTCCGGGAGCTGCCGCGGAACGCCGGCGGCAAGATCGACCGGGTCAACCTGCCACCGGTCCCGGCACGCCGGTACGAGGCGCCGGTGGGACCCGTGGAGACTTCGCTCGCCGAGATCTGGGGGCAGGTGCTGCACGTCGAGGCCGTGGGGCGCGCGGACGACTTCTACGCCCTGGGCGGCGACTCGCTCGCGGTCGAGGAGATGCTCGTGCGCGTCGAGCAGTCGTTCGGCACCGCGCTGCTCGCGTCGGACTTCACGCGCGCGACGACGTTGGGCGGCTTCGCCGCGCTGCTCGGGGGCGGCGCGGCGCCGCGCGGGGCCGCGCGCTGGCCCGCCACCGTCGTCGAGACGCGCCCGGGCACCTCGGGCCGCCCCGTGTTCTGCATCGCGGGCGCCGCCCAGTCGACCGTGGCGTTCGTGCCGTTCGCCGCGCTGCTCGACACCGAGGACCCCGTGGTGGTGCTCCAGACCCGCGGGTTCGAGCGCCACGCCCCGGCGCAGTGGTCCGTGCGCGCCATGGTGCGCACCCGGCTGGCGGCGATCCGCCGGCTGCAGCCCCACGGGCCGTACGTCCTCGTCGGCCACTCGCTGGGCGCGATGCTCGCGCTGGAGATCGGCCGCCGCCTGGAGGAGCAGGGCGAGCGGGTGCTGGCGGTGATCCTCGACCCGATGTTCGTCGGCAGCGCCGTGACCGGCACCGCGGGGCAGAGCTTCGCCGACTTCATGGTGGACCCGATGTACATCGGCCCCGGCCGCCGCGGGCGCGCCGTGCAGACCGTCAAGGCGGTCGCGCGGGCGGCGCTGCTGCCGGTCACCGGGCTGGTGCCGGCGCGCGTCGAGGCGCGCCACAAGCTGGCGTTCCGCCAGGCCGGGCTCGTCGCCCGCCGCCACCGGCCCCGGCCCTGGGGTGCCCCGATGCTCGCCTACCGCACCGCCGACAACGGCGACCCGGCCGGCCTGTGGGAGCGCCTCATGCCGAACGCGACGGTGCACGACGTGCCCAGCGACCACAACTCGCTGCTGCGGACGCCGTACATCGAGGCGGTCGTCGCGGACCTGCAGGCGGAGCTGGCCGGCTGGTCCTGAGCCGCGGGCCTGTCGGCGGCCGCTCGTAGACTGGCGGCGCACCCCGGGTCCTCGCGGATTCCGGGATCTTCGTGCTGCCGCCCCACCCCCGAGGACCCATGAACCTCACCGGTCTGCTGCCCGCCCTGCTCGTCGACCCCGGCCTCGCCGGCGCGCTCGCGCACGTCCGCGCGCGGGGCGAGCTCGACGTCGTCGCGCCTGCGGGCGTGCGGGCGCCCCTGCTGGCCGCGCTGGCCGGTGCGCGCGCCGGGGGCGCCGCGGTGGCGACGAAGGACGCCCGCCCGCTCGTCGTGGTCACCGCGACCGGCCGCGACGGCGACGAGCTCGCGGCGGCGCTGCGCTGCTACCTGCCGGACGACGAGGTCGCGGTGCTCCCCTCGTGGGAGACCCTGCCCCACGAGCGGCTGAGCCCCCGGGCCGACACGGTGGCGCGCCGCCTGGCCGTGTTCCGGCGGCTCGCGCACCCGAGCGACGAGCCGGGGCCGGCCGGGCCGGTCCGCGTGCTCGTCGTGCCCGTGCGCGCGCTGCTGCAGCCGGTGGTCTCGGGCCTGGGTGAGCTCGAGCCCGTGAGCCTGCGCGTGGGGGACCGGGTGGACCTGGAGCAGGTGGAGCAGGCGCTGGCCGGCGCGGCCTACACCCGCACCGACATGGTCGAGCGCCGCGGGGAGTTCGCCGTGCGCGGGGGCATCCTCGACGTGTTCCCGCCCACCGAGGACCACCCGCTGCGCGTCGAGCTCTGGGGCGACGAGGTCGAGGAGGTGCGCTGGTTCTCGGTGGCCGACCAGCGCAGCCTCGAGGTGGCGGAGCGCGGCGTCTGGGCGCCCCCGTGCCGCGAGATCCTGCTGACGCCCGCCGTGCGGGAGCGCGCCGCGGCGCTCGCGGAGTCGCTCCCGGGCGCGCGCGACATGCTCGAGCGCCTGGCGCAGGGCATCGCGGTGGAGGGCATGGAGTCGCTGGCACCGGCGCTCGTCGGCGGGATGGTCCCGGTGCTGGACCTGGTGCCGGAGGAGGCGCTGCTCGTCCTCGTCGACCCCGAGCGCGTGCGGCGCCGCGCGCACGACCTGGTGGCGACGTCCGCCGAGTTCCTCCAGGCGGCGTGGATGGGCGCGGCGGCCGGCGGCGCGGTGCCGCTCGACCTGTCCGCCGCGTCGTTCGCGAGCTTCGCCGAGGCCCGCGCGCTGGCGGCGGTGCGTGGGCTCGGCTGGTGGACGCTGTCGCCCTTCGGCCTGGCCGGCGCGGACGACGACGGGGCCGGCGAGGGGGTGGCGGCGCCGCAGGGCGGCTCGCTCGTCGTGCGTGCCCGCGAGGTCGTCCACTACCACGGCGACCTGGCCCAGGCGGTGGCCGACCTCAAGGCCCACCAGCGCGACGGCTGGCGCATGGTGCTCACCACCGAGGGGCACGGCCCCGCGCAGCGCATGGTCGAGCAGCTGCGCGCCGCCGAGGTCCCGGCCCGCCTCGAGCCGGGCATCGACGACGAGCCGGAGCCGGGCGTCGTGCTCGTCGTGCCCGCGCCCGCGGGGCCGGGCTTCGCGTCCGACGAGCTGCGGCTCGCGGTGTTCGCCGAGTCCGACCTCACGGGCCGCGCCGGCACGTCGACCCGCGACATGCGCAAGATGCCGAGCCGCCGCCGCAACGTGGTGGACCCGCTCGCGCTGCGACCGGGCGACTACGTGGTGCACGAGCAGCACGGCGTGGGCCGGTTCGTCGAGCTCGCGAGCCGCACGGTGGGGGCCGGCGCCACCGCGGCCACGCGGGAGTACCTCGTCATCGAGTACGCCTCGGCGAAGCGGGGCCAGCCGGGCGACCGGCTCTACGTGCCCACCGACCAGCTGGACCAGGTGACGAAGTACGTGGGCGGCGAGGCGCCGACGCTCAACCGGATGGGCGGGGCGGACTGGGCCAAGACGAAGGGCCGGGCGCGCAAGGCGGTCCGCGAGATCGCGGGCGAGCTCATCCGCCTGTACAGCGCGCGGATGGCGACGCCGGGGCACGCGTTCGGCCCGGACACGCCGTGGCAGCGCGAGCTGGAGGACGCGTTCGCCTACGTCGAGACCCCCGACCAGCTCGCGACGATCGACGAGGTCAAGGCGGACATGGAGAAGCCGATCCCCATGGACCGGCTCATCTGCGGCGACGTCGGCTACGGCAAGACGGAGATCGCGGTGCGCGCCGCGTTCAAGGCGGTGCAGGACGGCAAGCAGGTGGCCGTGCTGGTGCCGACGACGCTGCTCGTGCAGCAGCACCTCGAGACGTTCGCGGAGCGGTACGCGCCGTACCCGGTCACGGTGAAGGCGCTGTCCCGGTTCCAGACCGACGCCGAGGCGAAGCAGGTGGTCGAGGGGCTCGCGGACGGGTCGGTCGACGTGGTCATCGGCACGCACCGCCTCATCACGGGCGAGGTGCGGTTCAAGGAGCTGGGCCTGGTCATCGTCGACGAGGAGCAGCGGTTCGGCGTGGAGCACAAGGAGACGCTCAAGGCGCTGCGCACCAACGTGGACGTGCTGGCGATGTCCGCGACGCCGATCCCGCGCACGCTGGAGATGGCGGTGACCGGCATCCGCGAGATGTCGACGCTCGCGACGCCGCCCGAGGAGCGGCACCCGGTGCTGACGTTCGTCGGGGCGTACGACGAGCAGCAGATCCAGGCCGCGGTCCGGCGCGAGCTGCTGCGCGAGGGCCAGGTGTTCTACATCCACAACCGCGTGGAGTCGATCGAGCGGGCGGCGCAGCGCATCCAGGAGCTGGTGCCGGAGGCCCGCATCGCGGTGGCGCACGGCAAGATGCACGAGCACCAGCTGGAGCGCGTCATCGTCGACTTCTGGGAGAAGCGCTTCGACGTGCTCGTGTGCACCACGATCGTCGAGACCGGCCTCGACATCTCCAACGCCAACACCCTGATCCTCGAGCGGGCCGACCTGCTCGGCCTCTCGCAGCTGCACCAGCTGCGCGGGCGCGTCGGCCGGGGCCGGGAGCGCGCGTACTCGTACTTCCTCTACCCGCCGGAGGTGCCGCTCACCGAGACGGCGCACGACCGGCTCGCGACGATCGCCGCGCACACCGACCTGGGTGCGGGCATGCAGGTGGCGCTCAAGGACCTGGAGATCCGCGGCGCCGGCAACCTGCTGGGCGGCGAGCAGTCGGGGCACATCGAGGGCGTGGGCTTCGACCTCTACGTGCGCATGGTGGGCGAGGCGGTCGCGGAGTTCCGGGGCGAGGCGACCGAGGAGCAGCCGGACGTCACGGTGGAGCTGCCGGTCGACGCGCACATCCCGATCACCTACATCGCCACCGAGCGGCTGCGGCTGGAGGCGTACCGCAAGATCGCCGCGGCGGCCGACGAGGCCGGGCTGGAGCGCGTGCGCGCCGAGCTCGTCGACCGGTACGGCCTGGTGCCGCCCGCGGTCGACGCGCTGTTCGACGTCGCGGCCTTCCGGCAGCGCGCCCGCGCCGTCGGTCTCACCGACGTGACGGCCCAGGGCAGGTTCGTGCGGTTCGCCCCGGTGCAGCTGCCGGAGTCGGCGCAGCTGCGGCTCAAGCGCCTCTACCCGGGCGCGGTGCTCAAGCCGGCCGTCCGCACGGTGCTGGTGCCGTTCCCCACGACGGCCCGCGTGGGCGGCACGCCGCTGTCGGGCGGGCCCCTGCTCGCCTGGGCCCGCCAGCTCGTCGACGCCGTGCTGGCGGGCGACGTGGCGGCGGCCGCGGCCGCTGCCACGCGGTGAGGCGCGGCTACCCGACGACGAACGCGCGCAGCGCCTCGAGCAGAGCCTGCGGCGTCTCGAGCTGCGGCACGTGCCCGGTGCGCGGCAGCAGCTCGAAGCGCGCGCCCGGGATGGCCGCCGCGTAGGCGCGCCCGTAGTCGGGATCGGCGACCCGGTCGGCCTCGCCCCACACGACGAGGGCCGGCACGTCGACGTCCACGAGGCGTCCCGCGAGCGTCGGGTCGGACATGGTGCCGCCGTAGAGCGCGAGCGTCGCGCGGTTGCCGGCGAGCACCTCGCGCTCGGCCGCCGGCAGGGTCTCCGGGTCGACCTGCGGCGCCTTCGTCGGGTCGAACCAGGCGCGCCGGACGGCCTCCGCGGGCGTCGCGGGGCCGCCGACCGGGTGGCCGGGGACCGCGATGCCGACCGCGTCGACGAGCACGATCCGGCCCAACCTCGTGGGGTGGCGCAGCGCGAGCTCGGCGGCGACCCACCCGCCCAGCGAGTTGCCGATCACCGTGGCGTCCGCCAGGTCGAGGCTCTCGAGCAGGCCGGCGTAGGCCTCGGCCAGCCCGGCGACGGTGGTCAGCTCCGCCGGTCGCGGCGTGCCGCCGAACCCGGGGTGCACGGGCACGACGACGCGCGTGCCGGTCTCGGCGGCGAGGAGGTCGGCGAAGCCGGCGACCGAGGCCGGGCCGGCGCCGCCGTGGAGCACGACGACGGCGGGGCCGCTGCCGCGCTCGTCCGCGGTGAGGGGGACGTCGCCGGACGACGTGCTGACGCGCAGGGAGATCGGGGTGCTCATGGGGCCACGCTAGGACGCTCCGGCGCGCGGGGGAGCCGCCGCTCGGGCGTCGGCGGCGGCCGAGGCCTCGCAGGCGCGGGGCCTACGATGTGCCGCGAACCCCACCGGCAAGGAGGACCAGAGTGACCCAGCACGCGACGGCTCGCCGCACGGTCGTCGGAGTGGTCGCGGCGGCGCTGACCCTCACCGGCCTCCTCAGCGGCTGCTCCTCGCGCCCCGGCGCCGCGGCCGTGGTCGACGGCCGCACCATCAAGACCTCCGACGTCGTCGCCGTGGTGGACGACCTCAAGCCGGCCCTCGGCAGCGTCAGCGCCACGCAGGTGCTCAACATCCTCATCGAGGAGCCGATGCTGGTGCAGCTCGCGGCCGACCACGGCCAGGGCGTGTCGTCGGCGGACGCCAAGGCGACGCTCGACGGCTTCTTCACGGCCGCGAAGCTGACGCCGCCGGCCACCTTCTCGCCGGCCACCATGGAGGTCGGGCTGCACCAGGCGGCGAACGCGAAGCTGGCCGCGGACACGTCGGACACGACGCTCGGGCAGGACTACACCACCCGGCTGGCCAAGCTGCAGGTCACGGTGAACCCGCGCTTCGGCACGTGGGACCAGGGCCAGCTCGGCGCCGCCGCGGCCCCGAGCTGGGTGGTCGCGCAGAAGTGACCGCCGCCGGCGGCCCCGCCGACCCGCTGCGGGAGCTCGTCGCGGTGATGGACCGGCTGCGCTCGCCGGGCGGCTGCCCGTGGGACGCGCAGCAGACGCACGCGTCGCTGGTGCCGTACCTCCTGGAGGAGGCGCACGAGCTGGCGGAGGCGGTGGACGAGGGCGACCGCGCGGGCCTGCGCGAGGAGCTCGGGGACGTGCTGCTCCAGGTGGTGTTCCACGCGCGGGTCGCCGCGGAGCACCCGGACGACCCGTTCGACGTCGACGACGTCGCGCGCGACCTCGTCGCGAAGCTGGTGCACCGGCACCCGCACGTGTTCGCCGGCGTGGACACGCCCGCCGAGCGGCTCTACGCGCAGTGGGACGCCATCAAGAAGTCCGAGAAGCACCGGGACTCGGCGCTCGACGGGATCCCGGGGGCGCTGCCGGCGCTCGCCCGGGCGCAGAAGATCGCCGCGCGGGCCGGCCGGGCGGGGCTCGACGTGCCGGCGGCGGCCGCCCTGGTGTCGCGGGCCGTGCCGGCGGGGGCGGCGGCGGACCACGGGACGGTCGGCGACGGGCCGGTCGCGGTGGGGTACGGCGAGCGCCTGCTGGCGCTCGCGCTGCAGGCGCACGCGGAGGGCGTGGACGCCGAGGGCGAGCTGCGCCGCGCCACGGCGCGCCTGGAGCGGGCCCTGCGGCAGGCGGAGGACGAGTCACGGCGGTGAGGGTGCGGCCGGCGCGAGACTACGTGAAATCCATCACTAAAGTCCTGGGCTGCCGCGGACGGCCCACCGCGCGGCGGGTTGCCCGCGTGGGCCCAACGTCCGACAGACTGGGCCCTAAGTCCGTCATCCCATGGCTAGCCGACCACGACGCTGGTCCGTGGCCGTCCGGCCCGGGGCATCGCCGCCCCGGCCCGCCTGCCGTACCAGACCGGTGCGTCGTGCGGCGCACCCAGACGAGGAGTCGCTGATGCTCATCGGTGTTCCCAAGGAGACACGTCCGGGGGAGCGGCTCGTCGCCGCGACGCCGAAGACGGTCGCACAGCTCACGAAGCTCGGGTACGAGGTCGTCGTCGAGTCGGGCGCCGGCTCCGGCGCCAGCTTCAGCGACGCCGCCTTCGAGGCTGCGGGCGCGACGATCGGCGACGCCGCCGCGGCCTGGGGCGCCGACGTCGTCACCGCCGTCAACCCGCCCGCCGACGAGGACGTCGCGCGCCTGCGCGCCGGCTCCTACCTCGTCGCGCAGCTGGCCCCGCACTCCCGTGCCGACCTCGTCTCGTCGCTCGCGGCGCAGGGCGTCACGGCCCTGGCCCTCGACGCCGTGCCGCGCATCTCGCGCGCGCAGGCCCTCGACGTGCTGTCCAGCATGTCCAACGTCGCCGGGTACCGGGCCGTCATCGAGGCGGCGGAGGCGTACGGCGGGATGTTCACCGGCCAGGTGACCGCCGCCGGCAAGACCCCGCCGGCCACGGTGTTCGTCATCGGCGCCGGTGTGGCCGGCCTCGCCGCGATCGGCTCGGCCGTCGCCCTCGGCGCGCAGGTGCGCGGCTTCGACGTGCGGCCCGAGGCGGGCGAGCAGGTCGAGTCGATGGGCGCGAAGTTCGTCACGGCGTCGGCCGACGCGATGCAGGAGAAGTCGTCGACGGGATACGCCGCCGCGCTGTCCGACGCGCAGGAGAAGGCGACGCTCGCCCTGTACGCCGAGGAGTCGAGCAAGGCGGACATCGTCATCACCACGGCCCTCGTGCGGGGCAAGGCGGTGCGGACGATCACGGCCGAGATGGTCGCGAACATGAAGCCCGGCTCGGTCATCGTCGACCTCGCGGCGACCGGCGGCGGCAACTGCGAGCTGACGGTGCCCGGCGAGACGGTCGTCACGGACAACGGCGTGACGATCGTCGGCTACACCGACCTCACCAGCCGGCTGCCGCAGCAGAGCTCGCAGCTCTTCGGCACCAACGTGGTCAACTTCCTCAAGCTGGTCACGCCGGGCAAGGACGGCACGCTCGTGCTCGACCTGGACGACCCGGTGCAGCGCGGCATGACCGTGGCGCAGGCGGGCGAGATCCTCTGGCCACCGCCACCGATCGCGGTCTCGGCCGCGCCGGCACCCGCCGCCGCGGCGTCGTCGGACACCCGCACGCCGGAGCAGAAGGCGGCCGACGAGGCCGCGACCAAGGCCGCGAAGGCCAAGCGGAACAACCAGCTGATGGTCGTGGCCGGCGTCATCCTCGCGGTGCTGCTGCCGTTCACGCACATCGAGACGCTCGTCACCTTCACGGTGTTCGTGCTCGCGGTGTTCGTGGGCTACTACGTCATCTCGAACGTCAGCCACTCGCTGCACACGCCGCTCATGAGCCAGACCAACGCGATCTCCGGGATCATCCTCGTCGGGTCGCTGCTGCAGATCGGCAACGACAACCTGCTGGTGACCGTCCTCGCGGTGGTGTCCGCCGCGATCGCGTCGATCAACGTCTTCGGAGGCTTCCTGGTCACGTACCGGATGCTCGGCATGTTCCGGAAGGATGCGTGACCCGGTGACCATCTCCCTCACCACGGTCGCCCAGGCGGCCTACCTCGTCGCGGGCGTCCTGTTCATCCTGTCGCTCGCCGGCCTGTCCAAGCAGGAGACGGCCCGCCGCGGGAACATCCTCGGGATGGTCGGCATGGCGGTCGCGATCCTCGCGACGGTCGTGCTGGCGCTCGACGAGTCGGCCCGGCCCGTCTGGGTCACGGCGCTGCTCATCGTGCTGGTGCTCGTGTTCGGCGCCGGGATCGGCACGTGGCGCGCGCGCACGGTCGAGATGACGCAGATGCCGGAGCTCATCGCGATGCTCCACAGCTTCGTCGGCGCGGCCGCCGTCATCATCGGGTACAACTCGTACCTCACCGAGAAGGGCGCGGGCGGCGCGCACCTCGTCGAGGTCTACCTCGGCGTGCTCATCGGCGCCGTGACCTTCACGGGCTCGATCGTCGCCTACCTCAAGCTGTCGGCGCGCATCAAGTCCAACCCGCTGACGCTGCCCGGGCGCAACCTGCTCAACGCGGGAGTGCTCGTCGTCTCGGCCGCGCTCATGGTGTGGTTCATCCCGAGCCAGTCCATCTGGCCGCTGGTCATCATGACGGTCCTCGCCCTGCTGCTCGGCCTGCACCTGGTCGCGGCCATCGGCGGCGGCGACATGCCGGTGGTCGTGTCGATGCTCAACTCGTACTCCGGGTGGGCCGCGGCCGCGGCGGGCTTCATGCTCGGCAACAACCTGCTCATCGTCACCGGCTCGCTCGTCGGCTCCTCCGGTGCGATCCTCTCCTACCTCATGTGCAAGGCGATGAACCGCAAGTTCATCTCCGTCATCCTCGGCGGCTTCGGCAACGAGGGCGGCAAGGTGGCCAAGGAGGTCGGCGGGGAGTACCGCGAGGTGTCGGTCGCCGACACGGTCGAGCTGCTCAAGGCGGCGCGCTCCGTCATCATCGCGCCCGGGTACGGCATGGCCGTGGCCAAGGCGCAGTACCCGGTGGCCGAGCTCACGAGCCGGCTGCGGGCGCAGGGCGTGCAGGTGCGGTTCGCCGTCCACCCGGTCGCCGGCCGCCTGCCGGGGCACATGAACGTGCTGCTCGCCGAGGCGAAGGTGCCGTACGACATCGTCCTGGAGATGGACGAGATCAACGAGGACTTCCCCGGCACGGACGTGGTCCTCGTCATCGGCGCCAACGACACGGTCAACCCCGCGGCGATGGAGGACCCGGGCTCGCCGATCGCCGGCATGCCCGTGCTCGAGGTGTGGAAGGCCGACCAGGTCATCGTCTTCAAGCGGTCCATGGCCACCGGCTACGCCGGCGTGCCGAACCCGCTGTTCTACCGCGAGAACGCGGCGATGCTCTTCGGCGACGCGAAGGCGAAGGTCGAGGAGATCCTCGCCGCGCTGTAGGCGCACGACGCACGACGCCCGAGTGGTCCCAGCGGCCGCCCGGGCGTCGTCGCGTCCGGGCGCGTCCGGGGCGTCGCGGGGGCGGTGAGGTCAGGCGCCGTCGGCCCGCGCGGCGGTGGCGCCCAGGTCGGCGTCCGGGCCGGGGGTGCCGCCCAGCACGCCGACGAGGCGCTCGCGGGCGCGCGCGAGGTGCCGGTCGAGGAGCGCGACGACGCCGTCCCCGTCCCCGGCCTCGATGAGCCGGAGCAGGCGCTCGTGCTCGGCGTGGATGAGGGCCGTGCTCAGCAGCGAGTTGCCCTGCACCTGCGCCATGCACAGCCGCACCTCGCTCGCCAGCGAGAGGTAGGCGCGGCTGAGTCGCGGTGAGGCGGCAGCGTCCACCAGGCTGGTGTGGAAGCGCATGTCCGGGTCGACCACGTCGAGCGCGGAGGCGTCGCCGAGCGCCGCGATCTCCGCGTTGGCGGCGCGGGCCGCGTCCGGCACCGTGCGGGTGGCGGCGAGCCGCCGCAGCACCACGGACTCGATGTCGGCGCGCGTGCGGTAGATGTCACGGGCGTCCTCGGCGTCGAGCAGCGGCACGCGCGCGCTGCGGTGCGTGCCCCGCACCAGCAGGCCCTCGGCGACGAGCTTCTCGATCGCGGCCTTGGCGGTGGGCCGTGCCACCTCGTACCGCGCGGACACGCCGGCCTCGGTGAGCGGCTCGTCGGACGTCAGCCGGCCGCGGAAGAGCTGCCGGCGCAGGTCCTGCGCGACCGCCTCGACGACGGACGTGACGCCCTCCACCCGCGCCATCGACGTGGCCCCTTCCGCTCGGCGACCGCGAGGATACCCGCCACCCGCCCGGTGCATTTGACTGACAAGAGTACGTGATAGACGATCCGTGACGACCCGCAGCAGCCCCCTCGTCGTCGGATGGTGCCGTGACCGCCTCCCCAGCCCTCCTCGCGGACCTCCGGGCGTCGCTCGCCGACGCCGGCCAGGTGCGCACCCGGCCCATCGACCTCCTCACGCACGCGCACGACGCCTCGCACGTGCTGCTGCGGCCGCAGGCGTCGGTGGTCGCCCGCGACGCCGCCGAGGTGGCCCGCGTCTTCGGCGTCGGCACCCGGCACGCCGTGCCGGTGACCTTGCGTGCGGGCGGCACGAGCCTGTCCGGGCAGGGCTCGGGCGAGGGCATCCTGCTCGACGTGCGCCGGGGCTTCCGCGACGTCGAGGTGCTCGACGGCGGGGCGCGCGTGCGGGTGCAGCCCGGCGTCACGGTGCGCCAGGTCAACGCCCGCCTCGCGCCGCTGGGCCGCAAGCTCGGGCCCGACCCGGCGAGCGAGGTGGCCTGCACGCTCGGCGGCGTCATCGCCAACAACTCGTCGGGCATGACGTGCGGCACCACCGCGAACGCCTACCGCACGCTCGAGTCGCTCACCGTGGTGCTGCCCGGCGGCACGGTGGTCGACACCGCCGCGCCGGACGCCGACGAGCGGCTGCGCCTGACCGAGCCCGAGCTCTACGCCGGCCTGGCCGCGCTGCGGGACCGGGTGCGCGGCGACGCCGCGTCGGTGCGCACGGTGCGCCACCAGTTCTCCATGAAGAACACCATGGGCTACGGGCTCAACTCGTTCCTCGACTTCGACCGGCCCGTCGACGTCCTCGCCCACCTGCTCGTCGGCTCGGAGGGCACGCTCGGCTTCGTCGCCGAGGCGGTGCTGCGGACCGTCCCGCTGCTGCCGAAGGTCGCCACCGCGTTCGTCGTCTTCGACGACCTCGCGGCGGCGAACGACGCGCTGCCGGCGCTCGTCGCCACCGGCGCCGCGACGCTCGAGCTGCTCGACGCGATGTCGCTGCGGGTGGGTCAGGGGCTGCCCGGCACGCCGGCCCAGGTGATGGACCTGCGCGTCGACACGCAGGCCGCGCTGCTCGTCGAGTACCAGGCGGCCGACGACGAGGCGCTGGCGGCCCTGCGCGCCGACGGCGACCACGTGCTGCGCTCCCTGGCCGGCGCGGCCCCCGCGCGCTTCACCGACGACGCCGCGCAGCGGGCCGACCTGTGGCGGCTGCGCAAGGGCCTGTACACCGCGGTCGCCGGTGCGCGGCCGAGCGGCACCACGGCGCTGCTCGAGGACGTCGTGGTGCCCGTCGCCGCGCTCGCGCGCACGTGCACGCGGATCACGCAGCTGTGCGAGCGCCACGGCTACCGCGACTCGGTGATCTTCGGGCACGCGAAGGACGGCAACGTCCACTTCATGATCACCGACGAGTTCGCGTCGGCCGCCTCGCTCGCGCGGTACCGGGCGTTCACCGAGGGGCTCGTCGACCTGGTCCTGGGCGAGGACGGCTCGCTCAAGGCCGAGCACGGCACCGGGCGGATCATGGCGCCGTTCGTCCGCCGGCAGTACGGCGACGAGCTCTACGACGTGATGCGCCGGGTCAAGGCGCTGTGCGACCCGGCCGGCGTGCTCAACCCGGGCGTGCTGCTGTCCGACGACCCCGACGCGCACCTGCGGCACATCAAGACGAGCCCGCGCGTGGAGGAGGAGGTCGACCGCTGCGTCGAGTGCGGGTACTGCGAGCCCGTCTGCCCCAGCCGGGACCTCACGCTGACGCCGCGGCAGCGGATCGTCGCGCGCCGCGAGATCGCCACGGCGCGCGCGGCGGGCGACGAGGCGCTCGTGGCGCAGCTCGAGGCGGACCATGGCTACGCGGTGGTGCAGACGTGCGCGGTCGACGGGATGTGCCAGACGGCGTGCCCCGTCTCGATCAACACCGGCCTGCTCGTCAAGCGCCTCCGTCGCGAGGGTGCCGCGCGCGCGGCCGACGCGGCATGGGGGCTGGCGGCGCGCCACTGGGCCGGCACCACGCGGGTTGCGGGCGCCCTGCTGGACGTGGCCGGCGCGGTGCCCGAGCCGCTCGTCGCCGTGGCCAACCGCGCGGCGCGCGCCGTGCTCGGCGCGGACACCGTGCCGCTGCACTCGGCGGAGCTGCCCGGCGGCGGCGCGCGCCGGGCGCGGCCCGCGCCGACGGCCGAGCCGGAGGCGGTCTACCTGCCGGCGTGCGTCAACGCGATGTTCGGCCCGGCCGGTGGTGGCGCGGGCGTCCAGGCGGCCGTCGAGGAGCTGTGCGCGCGTGCGGGCGTGGCCCTCCTGGTCCCGGAGGGCGTCGACGGGCTGTGCTGCGGCACGCCGTGGTCGTCCAAGGGGCTGGCGGACGGCCTGGCCACCGTGCGCCGGCGCACGCTGGACGCGCTGCGAGCCGCGACGGGGGACGGCCGGCTGCCGGTGGTCTGCGACGCCGCCTCGTGCACCGAGGGCATCGTGCACGCGCTGGAGGACGACCTCGGCACGCCGCTGACGGTGCTCGACGCCGTCCAGTTCGTCGCCGACCGGGTGCTGCCGCGGCTGCCGGCCGCGCAGCGGCGGGTCGCCTCGCTCGTGCTGCACCCGACGTGCTCGTCCACCCGCATGGGGCTCAACCCCGCGCTCTCGACGGTGGCGGCGGCGGTGGCCGACGACGTGCGCGTGCCGGACGACTGGGGCTGCTGCGCGTTCGCGGGCGACCGCGGCATGCTGCACCCCGAGCTGACCGCGGCCGCGACGGCGCGCGAGGCCGCGGAGGTCCGGTCGTCGGGCGCGGCGGCGCACGCCTCGTGCAACCGCACGTGCGAGCTCGGCATGACGCGCGCGACGGGCGAGGAGTACCGCCACGTGCTCGAGCTGCTCGCGGAGGCGACCCGGCCGCAGGGGTGACAGAGGTCCCATGTCTGGTCCTCTGCCGGTGTTCGGGTGCCCCCAGTAGGGTGGGGTCGCAACCCCACCAGACCGTGTAGAAGGAGCATCCATGGCCAGCATCGAGGCCGTCGGAGCACGCGAGATCCTCGACTCGCGCGGCAACCCCACCGTGGAGGTCGAGGTCGCGCTCGACGACGGCACCATCGCCCGTGCCGGCGTCCCGTCGGGGGCGTCCACCGGCGCCTTCGAGGCCGTCGAGCGCCGTGACGGCGACAAGGGTCGCTACCAGGGCAAGGGCGTCGAGGGCGCCGTCTCCGCGGTGATCGACGAGATCGCGCCGGAGCTCATCGGCTACGAGGCGACCGAGCAGCGCATCGTCGACCAGGCGCTCATCGACCTCGACGGCACCCCGAACAAGGGCAAGCTCGGCGCCAACGCCATCCTCGGTGTCTCGATCGCGGTGGCCAAGGCCGCGGCCGACTCGGCCGACCTGCCGCTCTTCCGCTACCTGGGCGGCCCCAACGCGCACGTGCTGCCGGTGCCGATGATGAACATCCTCAACGGTGGCTCGCACGCCGACTCGAACGTCGACATCCAGGAGTTCATGGTCGCGCCCCTCGGCCTGCCCACCTACAAGGAGGCGCTGCGCGCGGGCGTCGAGGTCTACCACTCGCTCAAGAGCGTCCTCAAGGGCAAGGGCCTGGGCACGGGTCTCGGCGACGAGGGCGGCTTCGCGCCGAACCTGCCGTCGAACCGCGACGCGCTCGACCTCATCGTCGTGGCCATCGAGAAGGCCGGCTACGTGCCGGGCAAGGACGTCGCGCTCGCGCTCGACGTCGCCTCGACCGAGTTCTTCTCGGACGGCAAGTACGCGTTCGAGGGCAAGGCGCTGTCCGGCGCCGAGATGATCGAGTACTACGAGCAGCTCATCGCGAGCTACCCGCTGGTCTCCATCGAGGACCCGCTGTCCGAGGACGAGTGGGACTCGTGGGGCGCGCTCGTCTCCCGGATCGGCGACAAGGTCCAGATCGTCGGCGACGACCTGTTCGTCACCAACCCGACGCGCCTGGCGAAGGGCATCCAGCTCAAGTCGGCCAACGCGCTGCTCGTCAAGCTCAACCAGATCGGCACCGTGACCGAGACCCTGGACGCGATCGAGCTGGCGCACCGCAACGGCTTCCGCACCATGACCTCGCACCGCTCCGGCGAGACCGAGGACACGACGATCGCCGACCTGTCGGTGGCCTCCAACGCCGGCCAGATCAAGACCGGTGCCCCGGCCCGCGGCGAGCGCATCAACAAGTACAACCAGCTGCTCCGCATCGAGGAGGAGCTGGACGACGCCGCCGTCTACGCCGGCGTGTCGTCGTTCCCGCGCTTCAAGGCCTGATCAGGCCTCACCCGACGACGCCCGGGCTCGGGGGCTGCGGCCCCCGGCCCGGGCGTCGTCGTCCGTGGCGGCACCGCTCGGGGACAACGCGCGGGCGCGACCGGGGTCCCCGGGGTTCGCGGTCCCCCCGGGCAGAATCGACGGCATGCCCCAGCAGCGCTCGTCGTCGTCCGGTGTCGGCCGGCGTCCGAGCGCGCCCCGGCCGGGGGTCCCGCGCACCGGCTCCGCGCCGCGCACGGGTGGCCAGCCCCGCGCCGCCCGACCGGCCACGGGGGCGCCGCCGCCCGGGCCGCAACGGGGCTCGTCGGGTCCCGGCCGGTCGGGGCCGCGCGTTGAGCGCGTGCGTGCCAGGACGCCGAAGCTCATCAGCGCCCGCGCGATGGTGCTCGGCGTCGTCGCGCTGCTCGCCTTCGTGCTCGTCTACCCCACGCTGCACTCCTACCTCGCGGAGAAGGCAGCCGTCGACGCGTTGCAGGCCCAGGTCACCACGGCGCGGAAGACGAACGACGACCTCAAGGCCCAGCTGGCCCGCTGGAACGACCCCGCGTACATCACCGCGCAGGCGCGCGAGCGGCTGAGCTTCGTCATGCCGGGCGAGACGGCGTGGCGCGTCGTGGACCCGCAGATCGTGCCGGGGGAGGCGCCCGACCCGGTGGTCACGCCGGCCGCGGCACCCACGGTCTCGGTGCCCTGGTACGGGAAGGTCTGGCAGTCCCTGCAGGGCGCCGACCGGGCGTCCGCCGACCCGACGGGCGGCTCCCCGGTGGCGCCGACGCCCGCGGCAACCCCCTGACCGGAGCCGACCGGGGGCAGTGCGCTCCAGGAACGGTGCCCTCCGGGAACGGTGCCCTCCAGGAACGGTGCCCTCCCAAGCGTCCGGCGCGGCAGGGGCTGCACGGCCCGCCTGGACGTGTACCGCACGCGTGCCGGTGCACCGGACGCGTGCACATGCGCGTGACGCGTGCACATGCATGTGACGCGTGCACATGCGTCGGACCCGTCCCTGTCCGTGGACCGAACGCGCCGCGACGTGGCAACGTGCGGTGCACTCCCAAGCGTCCGGTGCGGCAGGGCGTGCGCCGCACGCGTGCATGTGCACCCGACGCGTGCATGTGCACCCGACGCGTGCCGGTGCACCCGATGCGTGCCGGTGCACCTGACGCGTGCCGGTGCACCCGACGCGTGCCGGTGCACCTGGCGCGTGCCGGTGCACCTGACGCGTGCCGGTGCACCTGACGCGTGCATGTGCACCTGGCGCGTGCACACGCGCCGGAACCGTCCGTGTCGGTGGACCGAACCAACGCGCTGCGACGTGGCAACGTGCGGTGCACTCCCAAGCGTCCGGTGCAGCAGGGCGTGCGCCGCACGCGTGGAGCTGCACCGCCCGCGTGGAGGTGCGGCGCGCGCCGGGGACAATGGCGGGGTGACGATCGCTCCAGCCGACCTCGAGGTGCTCGCCGAGCAGCTGGGCCGCCCCCCGCGCGGCGCGGTCCGTGTCGCGGCGCGGTGCGTGTGCGGGCGCCCCACGGTGGTGGTCACCGTGCCCCGGCTCGACGACGGCACGCCCTTCCCCACCGTCTACTACCTCACGTGCCCGCCCGCGACGGTCGCGCTGAGCCAGCTCGAGGCGACCGGGATCATGAAGCAGATGACCGCCCGGCTGGCGGCCGACGACGAGCTGCGCGCCGCCCACCGGCGCGCGCACGAGGCCTACATCGCCGACCGGGAGGCGCTCGGCCACGTGCCGGAGCTCGCCGGCGTCTCGGCCGGTGGCATGCCCGACCGCGTGAAGTGCCTGCACGCGCTGGCGGCCCACGCGCTCGCGGCCGGTCCGGGGGTCAACCCGCTGGGCGACGAGGCGCTCGCGCTCGTCGCGGACGTGTGGCGCCCGGACCGCTGCCGCTGCTGACGGGCGTCGACCGCGGCGGTCGGGCGGACCGGCCCGGCGGTGGCCCGATTCCGGTCCGGCCCGGTGGTGGCCCGGTTCTGGACCGGCCCGGTGGTGGCCCGATTCCGGTCCGACCGGCGGTGGCCCGATTCCGGCCCTGCCGGGCGCGGATGGCACGATGTCGCGGTGACGCGAGTGGCCGCCATCGACTGCGGGACGAACACCATCCGGCTCCTGGTGGCCGACGTCGAGGGCGGTGCCCTCGTCGAGGTCGAGCGGGACGCCGTCATCGTCCGGCTCGGCCAGGGCGTGGACCGCACGGGCGAGCTCGCGCCCGACGCGCTGGAGCGCACGTTCGCCCAGACGCGCGAGTACGCGGCTCGCTGCGACGACCTCGGTGTGGACGCCGTCCGCTTCGTCGCGACGTCCGCGACGCGCGACGCCCGGAACCGGGAGGCGTTCGTCGCCGGCGTGCGGGCCGCGATCGGGGTCGACCCGGAGGTGGTCAGCGGGGACGAGGAGGCGGCGTTGTCGTTCCGGGGTGCCGTCGGCGCGCTCGGCGCGAGCCGGCCCGGGCCGTTCCTCGTCGTCGACCTCGGGGGTGGCTCCACCGAGCTCGTGCTGGGCGACGGCGCGCCGGCCGCCTCGTGGTCCATGGACATCGGCTCGGTGCGACTCACGGAGCGACACCTGCGCACGGACCCGCCCACCGACGACGAGGTCGCCGCGGCCCGTGCCGACATCGCGACCGCGCTCGACGAGGCGACCCGGGTGGTGCCGGTCGGCCGGACCGCCACGCTCGTCGGCCTCGCGGGGACCATCACGACGATCACCGCGCACGTGCTGGGCCTCCAGCGGTACGACCGGGCTCGCATCGACGCGGCCGAGCTCCCGGTCGACGCCGTGCTCGCGGCGTGCGACGACCTGCTGCACCGCAGCCACGCGCAGCGCGCGGCACTGGGCTTCATGCACCCCGGCCGGGTGGACGTCATCGGCGCGGGCGCGCTCGTCTGGCACGAGGTGGTGGCGCGCGTGCGGGACGCCGTCGCGGCCGGGGGCGGCCGCCTGGAGTCGGTGCTGACGAGTGAGCACGACATCCTCGACGGCATCGCGTGGAGCGTCGCGGAGCGCTCCGGCGCCACGATGTGAAGAACGTCACCAGATCCGGCGCGCCCAATCGCTGAGGTTCGCCTTACCTTGGAAGGGTGTCCGCAACCACCGACCGCAAGCCGCGCACCTCGCCGCGAGTGCTGATCCTCGGCGGCGGCACCGTCGGCCTCTACACCGCCCGCCGGCTGCGCAAGCGCCTCGGTCGGCGGGAGGCCGCGATCGTCGTCGTCGACCCGCGTCCCTACATGACGTACGCGCCGTTCCTGCCGGAGACCGCCGCCGGCTCGATCGACCCGCGCAACGTCGTCGCCCCCCACCGGCGCAGCCTCAAGGGCGTGGACGTGCTCCAGGGCCACGTCACCCGCATCGAGCACGCCGACCGCCGCGTGCAGATCACGCCCGAGGAGGGCGAGCCCTACTGGGTGAGCTACGACTTCCTCGTCGTCGGCCTCGGTTCGGTGGCCCGCACGCTGCCCATCCCGGGCCTGGTCGAGCAGGGCATCGGCTTCAAGAACGTCGAGGAGGCCATCGCCGTGCGCAACCACGTGCTGGGCCGCATCGACGCCGCCGCGTCGATCTGGGACCCCGACATCCGCCGGCGGATGCTGACGTTCGTCTTCGTCGGCGGCGGCTTCGCCGGCGTCGAGGCGATCGCCGAGGTCGAGGACATCGCGCGCTACACCGTGAAGAAGTACCGGCAGATCGAGCCCGACGAGCTGCGCTTCGTGCTCGTCGAGGGCAACACCCGGATCCTGCCGGAGGTCAGCGCCGAGCTGGGCGGCTACACGCTCGACCAGCTGCGCACCCGCAGCATCGAGATCCACCTGGCGACGTTCCTCACGTCCTGCGTGGACGGGCACGTGGTGCTCTCCGACGGCACGGAGATGGACTCCGAGACGATCGTCTGGACGGCCGGCGTCAAGGCGAACCCCGTGCTCAAGGACTCCGACCTGCCGCTCGACGAGCGTGGCCGGGTCATCACCAACGCCAACCTCGAGGTGACCGCCGCGGACGGCACCGTGGTGGCCGACGCGTTCGCCGCCGGCGACTGCGCGGCCGTCCCCGACCTGGTCAACCCCGGGCAGACCTGCCCGCCGAACGCGCAGCACGCGCTGCGCCAGGGCAACCACCTCGGCGAGAACCTCGCACGCGTGCTGCGCTCGGCCGAGCCGACGCCGTACCGCCACAAGAGCATCGGCGCCGTCGCCTCGCTCGGCATGTACAAGGGCGTGGCGCAGATGTTCGGCCGGTTCAAGGTCCGCGGGTTCCTGGCCTGGGTGCTGCACCGCACCTACCACGTGTTCGCCATGCCCACCTGGAACCGCAAGATCCGCATCATGGCCGGCTGGACGTGGTCGCTGCTGCTCCGGCGCGAGGTGGTGGCGCTGGGCTCGCTGCAGGACCCGCGCGCGGAGTTCCTCGCCGCCGCGGTGCCCGCCGTCGCACCGGCGCCCGCGGCGGCGCAGGACGACCGTGCGACGCCCGAGGAGCACCCGACGCCCGCCGGCAGCGGCCCGCGCGGCGGGAGCCGCACGCGGGTCTGACGCGCACACGGGCGTCAGCGCCGCGGATCGACCAGGCCGTGTCGCGTCGCGCCCGGCTCGGGCTCAGCGTCGGTCGGGTCCGCCGTCGGAGCCGGCTCCCGGCTCGCCGGCAACCGCCCGGCCCGGGTGCGCGACGACCGAGGACGATGCCCTGCACCTCGTCGAGCCCCTGGCCGCCGGGCGTGAGGGCCCGGCGAGCGGGCCGGGTGGCTGCGGGCCGGAGTGACTCCCGGACGATCCGCAGCGCGACGAGCGCCGCGAAGACCATCCAGGGCAGCGCGCGCTGCGTCGCCTGGGCGGCGACGAGGTAGCCGACCCAGGCGAGGATCGCGGCGCCGATCAGCCAGCGCCCGACACGCGCCACGGTGCGACCCTACGGCGGGCGGGTCGCGCCCGGGGCCGGATCGCCAGGGGATCCGACGTGGCCGCGGGAGGTCAGTCCGGGTCGGTGGGGTCGATCGGCGCGTGGTGGTCGAGGCCGGCGACACCGCGCCGCCAGTACCCGCTCGCGACGACCTGCTGCGCCGGCAGGCCCAGCTCCCGGCGCAGGTAGCGCCGCAGGGGGACCAGCGTGGTGGCCTCACCGGCGAGGACGACGACGGTGCCAGGGTCGATCGGGAGCGCGCGGAGCGCGGCCTCGAGGCCGATGCCAGCGCGGATCGTCGCGCGCTCGGCGCCCGCGACGCCGTCGAAGTAGCGTGCGGCGTCGTCGGGTGCGCCGGGGGCGTCGAGGAGCAGGGCCACCGGCACGTCCGGCGGCGTCAGGCGCAGCCAGCGCGCGGCCGTGGGGAACGCGGACTCGTCGACCACGAGCACGAGGCCCGTCAGTCCCTCCGGCACGAGCTTCGAGGTCTTCGGCCCGGCGACGAAGAGCGGGTCGCCGACAGTGGCGCGGCTCGCCCACGCCGAGGCGGGCCCGGCGTCGCCGTGCAGCACCATGTCGAGGTCCAGCTCGCCGGGACGGTGGTCGGCGGGCGTGTAGTCGCGCGAGACGACGGCGCCCGGCGCGGACAGGCCCAGGCCGCCGGCGTGGAAGCCGGGCGTCGCGATCTGGCCGGTGGCCGGGTCGGGGAAGAAGACCTTGAGGTGGTCGGTGGGGCCCTCGGCGGCGAAGCCGTCGAGCTCGCCGGTGAGCGTGACCCGCACGATGCGCGAGGTGATGGGCCGGACGGCGGCGACGGTCAGGCGGCGCTGCCGCAACTCGTGCCGCACCTGCAGGCGGGTCAGCGCGATCGGTTCGGTCATGCCTCACGGTAACCGGCGGCCGGGCGGTGACGATCAGGCGGCACCGGTGGCCAGGAGGCGACCCTCAGGCGGCGCCGGCGGCCGCCGAGCGCGGGCGACCGGTCGGCGGGGGCGGGGTGCCAGGATGGTCGCGCCCCCGTAGCCCAACCGGCAGAGGCAGTCGGCTTAAAACCGATCGAGTGCGGGTTCGAGCCCCGCCGGGGGCACCGCTTCGTCAGGCGGGGGCCGCCGGTTCGTCCGGCGGCCGGTCCTTCGGCTCGCGCTGCCGCCGCTCCCGTTCGCGCTGACGGTTGGAGCGGGCGAGCGCCGCGAGGAACTCGGGGTCGTCGTCGGGCCCGCTGGTCCGCGTGCGGCGCACACCCGATCGCGCTGCGGTCCGGTCGCGGCCGTCGACGGGCCGCCCGGCCAGCAGCCACGCGGCGGGGCCGACGAAGGGGATCAGGACGACGAGGGCGAGCCAGAGCGGCTTGGGGAGACCGCGCACCCGGGCGGCGTCGGACTGTGCGACGTCGATGGCGCAATAGAGCAGCAAGGCGATCCACAGCAGGACCGGCAGGTAGCGCATGGCGCCTCCTCGGGACGGGCCTGCCACCGACGGTAGCTCACCGGACCGGGAGCGGAGCACGCGGGTCGGTCAGTGACCCTCGTCGTCGGCCTGGTGCGGCGAGCGGTCCTCCCGCTCGCGCAGCCGACGCTCGCGGTCGCGGAGCTGGTCCTCCCAGTCGCGCAGCATCTGCTCGTGCCGCTCGTCGGAGCGCCGCTGCTCGGCGAGGAAGGCCGGGTCGTCGTCCGGGCCGAGCGGCCGCGGGCGCTCGTACTCGGGGAACCCGGACGTCTGCGTCGCGGGCCACGAGACGCGCCGGGTGCCCGTCTGCAGGGGCCGGCCGGCGACGAGCCAGGCGACGCCGCCGGCGAGCGGCACCAGGACGATGAGGAGCACCCACCCGCCCTTGGGCAGGTTCCTGATGTCACCCTCGTTCGACTGCAGGCAGTCGATGAGGCAGTAGACGAGCAGGGCCATCTCGACGACGAACGACACGAGCCACATCGGCGTTCCCCCCTGGGACTCGGCTGTGCGACGCGAGGCACGGTAGCCGAGCGCCGCGTGCCCGCGCAGGCGTTTCGGCAGGATCCGCCGCATCGGCGAGGGAACCCGGCGCGCCGGCGCGGCGTTGGGGGAGGCACAGGACCGTGTCGCTGGCTCGCCGCCAGGGCGCGGCGCCCTCGGCGGCCGTCCGGGCTGCTCTCAGCAAGATCCGAGGATCCGGGCGTATACCGTTGAGGCACCGACCTTGAGGAGGTCATCGTGGCCAACCCCGTGTTCGACAACGACCCGGTCTTCGGCGACCCGCGCCGGCGCCCCAACGGGCAGCGCGCGGTCGTCGCGCAGCCCGGGGTCGACCCGGTCACGCTCGAGCAGATGTACGCCGCGCCGTCGGCGACCGCCCGGGACACCGGCCGGCTCACCTACGACGACGTCATCGTGCGCACCGGTGGGCTCCTCGCCGTGCTGGCGGTCGTCGCCGCCGGCACCTGGTACGGCACCGAGCACGGCATCCTGCCCGCGGGCACGTGGCTCATCGGCATGGTCGTCGGGCTGGTGCTCGGCCTGGTCAACGCCTTCAAGCGCCAGCCCAGCCCCGTGCTCATCACGCTCTACACGGTGGCCCAGGGCGTGTTCCTCGGCGGCATCAGCCTCGCGTTCACGGCGCTCCCCGTGAACGGCACGGAGACGGGCACGGCGCAGCCCATCGTGCTGCAGGCCGTGCTGGCGACGTTCGCGACGTTCGGCGCCGCGCTGTGGCTGTTCAGCTCGGGGCGCGTGCGCGTCACCGCGAAGTTCACGCGGTGGCTCATCATCGCGATGGTCGGCTACCTGGCGTTCCAGCTCGTCAACGTCGTGCTCTCGTTCTTCGTCGCGGGCGGCGACTTCGGTCCGCTGCGGTCCGGCGGCTGGGGCCTGGTCATCGGGCTGTTCGCCGTCGGGCTCGCCGCGGCGAACCTCATCGTCGACTTCGACGCCATCAAGCGCGGCGTCCAGGCCGGCGCGCCCCGGCGCTACGCGTGGACGGCGGCCTTCGGGCTCGTCGTGACGCTCGTGTGGCTCTACCTGGAGATGCTGCGGATCTTCGCGATCCTCTCCGGCCGGCGCTGAGCAGTCACCCGCGCCCGGATCGCGTCGCCTCGCGGCGGTCGCCGCGGGCAGGTGGCACCCTGACGCGGTGAAGTACGTCGAGCACGTCGCCGACCTCGTCGGCGGCACGCCCCTGGTGCGGCTGTCCGCCGTCACGGCCGGCCTGGCCGCCACCGTCCTGGCCAAGGTCGAGTACCTCAACCCGGGCGGGTCGATCAAGGACCGGATCGCGCTCGCCATGGTCGAGGCCGCGGAGGCCAGCGGCGCGCTGCGGCCCGGCGGCACCATCGTCGAGCCGACGAGCGGCAACACCGGGGTGGGGCTGGCGCTCGTCGCGCAGCGCCGCGGCTACCGCTGCGTGTTCGTCTGCCCGGACAAGGTGAGCCAGGACAAGCGCGACGTGCTGCGGGCCTACGGCGCCGAGGTGGTGGTGACGCCGACCGCCGTGCCGGTGGACCACCCCGACTCCTACTACTCGGTGTCCGACCGTCTGGTGCGCGAGACCCCGGGGGCCTGGAAGCCGGACCAGTACTCCAACCCGGAGGGCCCCGCGTCGCACTACCGGACCACCGGGCCGGAGATCTGGGCGGACACGTCCGGCCGGGTGACGCACCTGGTCGCGGGGATCGGCACCGGCGGCACCATCACCGGCACCGGGCGGTACCTGCACGAGGTCTCGTCGGGCGGCGTCCGGGTGGTCGGGGCCGACCCGGCCGGCTCCGTGTACTCCGGCGGCGAGGGGCGGCCGTACCTCGTCGAGGGGGTGGGCGAGGACTTCTGGCCGGCGGCCTACGACCCGGCGGTGCCCGACGAGGTCATCGCCGTCAGCGACGCGGACTCCTTCGCCATGACGCGGCGGCTGGCGCGTGAGGAGGGCTTGCTCGTCGGCGGCTCGAGCGGCATGGCGGTGGTGGCCGCGCTGCAGCTGGCCCAGCGGCTGGAGGACGAGTCGCCGAGCGCGGCGGCGGACGCCGTGATCGTCGTGATCCTGCCGGACTCCGGGCGGGGCTACCTGTCGAAGATCTTCGACGACGCCTGGATGCGCTCGTACGGGTTCCTCACGGCGAGCCAGGGGGCGACCGTCGCGGACGTGCTGACGACGAAGACCGGCGTGCTGCCCGCGCTGGTGCACACCCACCCGAACGAGACCGTGCGCGACGCGATCGAGATCCTGCGGGAGTACGGCGTCTCGCAGATGCCCGTGGTGGGGGCCGAGCCGCCCGTGACCATCGGCGAGGTGGCAGGGTCGGTGTCGGAGCGCGCGCTGCTCGACGCCGTCTTCTCCGGCGAGGCGGCCCTGTCCGACCGGGTGGACCGGCACATGTCGCCGCCGCTGCCGCTCGTGGGCGTGGGGGAGCCGGTGGAGTCGGCGCGCTCGGCCCTGGAGAAGGCGGACGCGCTGCTCGTCGTCGACGACGGCAGCCCCGTGGGGGTGGTGACGCGGCTGGACCTGCTGGCGTTCCTCGCGCGCTGAGCTCTTTCGGCGGCACGCTGCGCCCCCGACGAGCCGGCCGCGCCCGTCGCGGGCCCCGGCATCAAGCGCATGGCCCACGGTGCCGATGCGGGGGCGTGGCACCGCAGGCAGGCTGGTACAGCGACGGCGTGACGCAGGGCGCCGTCCGGTGGTTCGACGGGCAGGCGTGGACCCAGGACACGCAGGCCGTGGCGCCGCCCCCGGCTCCCGAGGTCCAGGGATCCGCGTACGAGGCCGGGGGAGTGCCGCCCTACGGTTCGTCGTCGGCGCCGTACCCCGCAGCAACGTCCTCGCCTTGCCCCTCGGCAACGTCCTCGCCGTACCCCTCGTCGTACCCCCCGTCGTCGTACGCGTCGGCGTCGTACCCCTCGGCGCCGTACGGGTCGTCGTTCCCCGACCGGACCTCGCCAGGCGCGCCGGGGTACGGGCCGGCCGCGCCGGGGTATGGACCGACCGCGGGGTACGGGCCTGCCGCGCCCGGGTACGGACCGACCGCGGGGTACGGGCCCGCCGCGCCGGTGGACCAGTACGGTCCGTCCGGCGCGCTGCACTGGATCGTCCCCGTCGGCAGGTCCTGGCAGTCCATCGTCGCGGGCTACGTCGCGATCCTCGCGTTGTTCGTCTGGCCCGTCGGACCGGTGGCGCTCGGCCTCGGGGTATGGGCGCTGGCGAGGGCCCGGCAGGGCGGTCACGGCCGCGGGCGAGCGGTGTTCGCGGTGATCGTCGGATCGCTCGCCTCCGTCGCAGCCGTGTGGGCGCTCACGGTCGGGCCGTTCTCCCACTGACGGCGGGCGCCCTCTCGCCCACCGCGCCCGACGAAGCCAGGACCTGGACGAACGCCGCATATCGGGCGTATCATCGAACACATGTTCGCACGCCTTGCGGAGGTCGACGGGGGTTCTTCCTCGCCCTCCGACCGCGCGTGCGGCGTCGACGCGCGGGGCTGCGGGGTGCCCGACGGTGGCACCGTCGGTTCGACGGTCGGTTTGATGGTGGCGCCCGAGGGCCTGCCCGCATGCCCGGACGAGCAGGCCTCCTGGCTGTGCCTCGACCCGCACGGCGACGACTGGTGGGCGCCCGACGCGCTCGCGGAGATGGCGGTCCTCGCCGTGCCGCCGGCCGTGGCCCCGCCGGGCTGCGAGGCGAGCGGTGGCGGAGGTGGCGACGAGCAGTCCGGCTTCTCGTCGCCGGCGTGGTGGGAGTCCGCCGAGTGCGTGGAGCGGCTGGACCCGGGCCCGGGCCTGGCCCAGGTGCTCGAGGTCGTCGACCCGGCGCGGCTGACGGACGCGGCACTGGTGGAGGCCGTCGCGGCGGCCGAGCGCTTGGCAGCCTGGGCGCACCTGCAGGCCGCGCTGCTGGCGGGCGCCCTCTCGCGGCGGGGCTCGATGAACCCCGACTGGAACGCGCCGGTGCCGACCCGGCGGGGCGTGGCCGGGGACGAGCTGGCGATGCGGCTGGGGTGGTCGCGGCCCGCCGCTAACCGGCTGGTGCGCGACGGGCAGGCGCTCGACAACGAGCTGCTGCTCGTGGCGGACGCGGTGCGGGAGGGGCAGGTCGACACGCCCAAGCTGCGGGTGCTCACCGACCGGCTCGCGGACCGCCCCGGACAGCTGGCGTGGGCGGTGCAGGAGGCCGTGCTGCCGTCGGCGTCGACCCGCACGCCGAGCCAGCTGGCCGCCGACGTCGACCGCGCGATCCTGCAGGTGGAGCCCGAGGACGCGGCGATACGGCTGCCGAAGGCGATCGCCGCCCGGCGCGTGTGCCACCCCCGCCGCCTGCCCGACGGCATGGCCGGGTTGTGGGCCGTCCTGCCGGCGCTGGACGCCGCGCGGATCGACGGGACGCTGGAGGCCACCGCGCGAGCCGCCCGTGCCGCGGGCGACCCTCGCACCCTGGACCAGCTGCGGGCCGACGCCCTCACCGACCTGGCCACCGGGGCCGCACTTCTCGCCGGGACGGCTCGTGCCGCGGGCGAGGCGGATGCAGCGCCTGCCACGCGTGGCACGCCGGACCACTCTCGTGCCGCCCTCGGTGCGCCCGGAGCCCTCGGTGCTGACCACGGTGCACCGGAGGCCCTCGGTGCTGACCGGGGTGCGCCGGAAGCCCCCGGCGCTGACCACGGTGCGCCGGACGCCGCACGCGCCACCTGCGGTGAGGCGGAGGGCTTCGCCGCTCGGAGCGAGGCGGACGAGCGGGGCGAGCCTCTCGAGTGCCTGGAGGTGAACCCACCGGGGAGGCGGGCACCGGGCATCCGGATCCCGAAGGTCCGCATCGACGTGACCGTCGCGTTGAGCACGCTGCTGGGGCTGGACGACGAGCCGGGCGCGCTGGCCGGGCTCGGACCCATCCCCGCCGAGCAGGCGCGCGCCCTCGCGGCCGGTGGCACATGGCGCCGCCTGGTCACCGACCCGCTGACCGGCGCGGTGCTGGATGTGGGACGAACCCGGTACCGCCCACCCCGGTCGATCGCGGAGCACGTCCTCGCCCGGGATCAGGTGTGCGCCGCGCCCGGCTGCGGCGTGCCCGGGCACCGCTGCGACCTTGACCACACCACCGAGTACCACGGCACGCCCGCCAACGGGTCGCCCGTGCCCGGCACCACCAGCGCCGCCAACCTCGGACCGCTGTCCGAGCGGTGCCACCGGCTGAAGACCGACGGCGGCTTCACGCTCACACAGGTCGCACCGGGCGTCTTCGAGTGGCGGACGCCCGCCGGGCTCGGCTACCGCGTCACCCCCGGCGACGGTGGCCGTACCGAGCGGCTCGGGCCGAAGCGGGACCGCCCGAACCCGGGCTACCCGGACGAACCGCCGTTCTGAGCCGATCGGGCCCGGTCGTAGGGTTTCGTCGTCCGTTCCTGAGAGACGACGAGGAGCCTTTTCCGGTGGCCATCTTCGACCTGCCGCTGTCCGAGCTCGAGCAGTACCTGCCGGAGGTCGACGAGCCCGGCGACTTCGACGACTTCTGGCGCTCGACGCTGGCCGAGGCCCGCACCCACGACCTCGAGCTCGAGGTCACGCCGGTGGACGCGGGGTTGTCGGTGGTCGACGTGTTCGACGTGACCTTCGCCGGTTTCGGTGGTCACCCGATCAAGGGCTGGGTGCTGCGCCCGGCAGGGTCGGCCTCCGGCGAGGCGCTGCCGGCGGTCGTCGAGTACATCGGGTACGGCGGCGGCCGTGGGCTGCCGATCGACCGGCTGGCGTGGTCCGCCGCCGGCTACGTCCACCTCGTCATGGACACGCGCGGCCAGGGCTCCACGTGGTCGGTCGGCGCGACGCCGGACCCCGTGGGCAGCGACGGTTCCTACCCGGGCTACATGACGCGGGGCATCCTCGACCCGTCGTCGTACTACTACCGGCGGCTCATGACCGACGCCGTGCGGGCCGTCGACGCCGTGCGCGCGCTGCCCGGCGTCGACCCGACCCGGGTGGCGGTCACCGGCGGCAGCCAGGGCGGCGGCCTGACGCTCGCCGTCGCGGGACTGGCCGACGGGCTCGTGGCCGCGATGCCGGACGTGCCGTTCCTCACGCACTACCGCCGGGCCATCGACATCACTGACGAGTACCCGTACCAGGAGATCGTCCAGTACCTGAAGAACCACCGGGACCGCGAGGCGGACGTCTTCCGCACGCTGGCTTACCACGACGGTCTGTCGTTCGTGCGCCGTGCCACGGCGCCGGCACTCTTCTCGGTCGGGCTGCGCGACACCACGTGCCCGCCGTCCACGGTGTTCGCCGCGTTGCACCACTACGGAGCGCTGGCCGACGAGCGCCCGGCGACCGAGATCGCGGTGTACCCGTACAACATGCACGAGGGCGGCCAGTCGTTCCAGCTGAGTCGGCAGATCGCCTGGCTCGGAGAGTTGCTGTCCTGACGCCGGCCCCCGACGGGGTCGGCCACATGTGAGGATGTCGGCATGACTGCTGCGCTTCCCGCCGCCACCGGCGCGTTCGGCGACAAGCCGACCCTGACCTTCCCGGCCGAGCCGGCACCCGCCGAGCTCGTCGTGCACGTGCTGGAGCGGGGCACCGGGGACCTCGTCGAGGCCGGCCAGGACATCGAGGTCAACTACCTCGGCCAGATCTGGGGCGGGTCGGTCTTCGACTCGTCGTACGACCGGGGTGAGTCCATCAGCTTCCCCATCGGCGTCGGCATGGTCATCGCCGGGTGGGACGACGCGCTCGTCGGCCAGCCCATCGGCTCGCGCCTGCTGCTGTCGATCCCGTCGCACCTCGGGTACGGCGACCGCGGCGTCCCCGCCGCCGGCATCCGGGGCGGGGACACACTGGTGTTCGTCGTGGACATCATCGGCGTCAGCTGAACCTGCGTCGGCCGGGGCCTCGCCTGCGGAGCCTTGCCGGCCAGAGCTTCGTCGGCCGGCGGGTCGCCTCCGGCGCGTCGCCTGCCGGACCCTCGCGGTCGGAGGCACTGAGGAGTTCGGCGCCGGGCACCGGATCGGCGCCGAGTCGCCCCTCACCGCAGCCCGGTGACGAGGGTCTCGACGAGGTAGCGGAAGCTCGCTTCGGTGTCCTCCGGCAGGCCGAACCCCCCGCCGAGCTCCAGCTCGACGAAGCCGTGCACGGCCGCGCGCACGGCCCTCACCTGGTCGACCCACCGGTCCGGCGACAGCCCGAGCTCCCGGACGGCGCGCGCGACGAGGTCGACCGGCCCCGCCGACCGCGGACCGAGCGCGGCGGTCTCGGCGCTCTGGACGGCCCGGTACCGGCCGGGGTGGGTCAGGGCGTAGGAGCGGATGGCGACGGCCAGCGCTCGGACGGCCTCCGCTCCGGTGAGCGTGGTGCGAAGGAGCCCGCCGGCGGGATCCGCGCCGGCGGGACCTGTCACGGTCCCGGCCACCGTGACGGCCTTCGTCATCGCGGCCGTGAGGTCCTCCACGCATCGCGCTGCCACGGCCGATCGGAGCGCCGGCAGGCCGTCGACGTGCTTGTAGAGGCTGGGCACCGCGACACCTGCGCGGTGTGCCACCGCAGACAGTCCGAGGTCGGCCCACCCCGAGGCGCCGCCCTCGTCGACCACGGCGAGGGCGAGGTCGACCACGACCTGCGGGGTCAGCCCGGCGCGAGGCACCTCAGCGCTCCGTCGCCGGCAGGCCGGCGAGGAACTCCAGCACCGCCGGCACCACAACCTCCGGCGCCTGGTGCTGCGGGTAGTGCGCCACGTCGTCGAGCAGGTCGACGCGCCCGCCCAGCGTGCTCTCCAGCCACGCCGCCTCCGCCGCCGGGTCCGGGAAGTCCGGGTCGCGGCGCCCGACGAATGCCAGTACGGGCAGGTGGAGCTCGGCGAGCCGGGGAGTGACGGGCGCGTGCGTGAGCTGCATGGTCAGGGCGCGGAACTGCGCGAGGTGTGCGGGGTCGCGCATCGCCGCGCGGAGTGCGGCGAGGTGCTCGTCGAGCCACGGCGCGGTGCGACCACGGGTGAGCTGCGTGCGGTAGTAGGTGGTCCACACCCAGGCGCCCCACGGGCGGGCGAACAGGATGCGGTACAGGAGGCGGGCGGACGATCCGGCGGACGAGTCGCGCAGGATGGGGCCCGTCATGACGAGGGCGTCGACGGCGTCGGGGCGCTCGGCGGCCGCGTAGGCGACCGCCGCGGCACCCATCGAGTTGCCGACGAGCACGGCCGGACCGCCGCCGAGCGCGTCGACGAGGGCCAGGACGTCGCCGGCGGTGGCGATGTCGCCGTGGGTGCGGAAGGTGGTGTCGGAGTCGCCGTGCCCGCGCAGGTCGGTGACGGCGACGCGGTACCCGGCGTGTGCCAGCGGGCCGACGAGCTCGCGCCACGTCGAGCGCAGGTCGCCCATGCCGGGCACGAGGACGACGAGCCGGCCGTCGGCCGGTCCGTCGACGGTGTAGGCGACGCGGCCCTCGGGCCGCTGGATGTACCGGACGGTGCTCATGGCTAGAAAGCTAATGCCATTAGCCAACGCTGTCAACCGACTGTCTCGCGCCCGGCGAACGATCCGCACTCGATCCGGATCAGCCCTCCGACTCGTCCTCGCCCGGTGCGGGGGCCGCCAGCGCGCGTACCGCGTCGATCGTGTCCGCCTCGTCGGGGCTCTTGTCGTCGCGGTAGCGCAGCACTCGCGCGAACCGCAGCGCCACCCCGCCGGGGTAGCGCGTCGAGCGCTGGACGCCGTCGAAGGCGATCTCGACGACCTGCACCGGCCGGACCGTCACCACCCAGCCGTCGTCCGACTCGGCGAGCTCGGCGAACCGCTGCGTCTGCCACGCGAGCATGTGGTCAGTCATGCCCTTGAACGTCTTGCCGAGCATGACGAATCCGCCGGCCGGGTCGCGCGCGCCGAGGTGGATGTTCGACAGGGTGCCGACGCGCCGGCCGGAGCCGCGCTCCACGGCGAGCACCACGAGGTCGAGCGTGTGCCGCGGCTTCACCTTGACCCAGCCCGCACCGCGCCGACCGGCGGCGTAAGGCGCGACCGGGGACTTGACGATCACGCCCTCCTGGCCGGCGGCCACCCAGGTGGTGAACCGCTCCTGGGCGGCGATGACGTCGGCCGTCACCAGCCGGTCGACCGTGTGGCCCGCGGCGATGCGGTCCAGGACGGCCAGCCGGTCGAGCAGGGGCTCGTCGAGCAGGTCGCGCCCGTCGGCGTGCAGCACGTCGAAGAAGAACGGGGTCAATGTGGCGGACCCGGCGAGCTCGGCATCGCTCGTCGCGAGCCCCCGGCCCGCCGGCCCGGCGCCACGGGTCGCGGCGCGCGAGCTCGTCTCCTGGAACGGGCGTGCTCGCCCGGTCGCGTCGAGCGCCAGCGCCTCGCCGTCGAGCACGAACCGCTCGCCGGGCATCGACCGCGCGATGCCGACGATCTCCGGGACCCGCGCGGTGATGTCGTCGAGCGACCGCGTGAACACCCGCACGTCGTCGCCCTCGCGGTGCACCTGGATGCGGATGCCGTCGAGCTTGACGTCGACGACGGCCATCCCGGCCGGCCCGGCTCCGACGGCGGCGAACGCCGCGGTCACGTCCGGCGCCGACTGCGCGAGCATCGGCCGGACGGGCCGCCCGACGGTGAGGCCGATGCCGGAGAGGGCTGCGGTGGGCTCGTCGGACGCCAGCGCCGCGACCGCGACCGGTGCGCTGTCGCCGGCCAGCATCGCCGCCCGCCGCACGAGGTCGGGGGCGACGCCAGCGGCCTCGGCGACGGCGTCGAGCAGCAACGCGTCCAGCGCGCCCTGCCGCAGCTCGCCGACGACGAGCCCGCGCAGGAACCGCTGCTCCTCGGCGGTCGCGGCACCGAACAACGCCGCGGCCGCCGCCTCGCGCGCGCCCGCCGATCCCGGCCCGGACAGCACCGCCATCGCTTCGAACGCTCGGTCCACGCCCGTGACGGTCAGCGACGGCTCGTCTGCCGGCGGCGGCATGCTCGCCAGGCCCCGCCACCCGAGGCCCGTGCGCCGCTGCCGCAGCTCGCCGGCGAGGTAGCGCGCGACGAGCCCCACCTCGTCGGGACCCTCCGTCGCCGCGCGTCGCAGGGTCGCCACGAGGAGTGCCCGCTTGGCCAGCCGGGCGCGCGTGGCGGCGACGGCGGTGGACGTCGCGGCGACCTCGGCGAGCAGCACGGGCCCATCGTCGCCCGCACCACCGACACGTGCCTGGTCAGGAACACGTCGGGGGCGCAGGATGGCGGGATGCACCTCAGCGCCGAGCTCGTCGCCACCGGCGGCACCACCACCGGGATCCGCATCCCCGATGACGTGGTCGTCGCGCTCGGGGGCGGGAACCGGCCCAAGGTCGTCGCGACGGTCAACGGGCACGCGTGGCGGACGAGCATCGCGCGCATGGGCGGCGAGTTCTGGCTCGGCGCGAGCGCGGAGGTGCGGGCCGCAGCGGGGATCGCCGCGGGCGACGCGATCGAGCTGGACGTCGAGCTCGACCGGGCGCCGCGCGCCGTCGAGGTGCCCGACGACCTCGCGGCCGCGCTCGCCGCGGCGCCGGTGGCCAAGGCGGCGTTCGATGCGCTGTCCTACAGCCGCCAGCGCCAGCACGTCGAGGCGGTGCTGGGTGCCAAGGCGTCCGAGACCCGGGCCCGCCGCGTCGCCACGGCGATCGCCAAGCTCACCGGCTGACGAGGGCGGCGGACCCACGGGAGGAGGTGCCCACCGCTGGGTGCGGGGCGCTGGCACGGAGCTGTCGCGAGATTGGTCCGCTGCCGTTTCGTCGGGCCCGGGACGACGGGGCCGCCGCGGAGGCGGTGCGCCGGCCGGTCGGCGACGGCGGCTGAGCGCGCGGGTCAGGCCCGACGAACCGCGCTGGCCCACACCCAGGCGAAGCCCCTCCGCCCACCGCGGTCGAGGTACTCCACCTGCACCTGCGGGTGCCGGCCCGTGGTCCAGGCGATCGCTCGCGCCTGCTCCGAGAGGAACGCCTTGCCGCGCGCGGTGACGATCCAGACCTTGACCGGCACCGGCTCGGGCGCCTCCACGCGGGTGGCGCCCTCGCGCGCCTCGGTCGGCGCCTCGAGCGCGCTCTCGTGCAGCGGCACCCGCTCGACGCCACCCACATCCCTCGAACGCACGTTCGAAGGATAGGCGCCCCGCCGGGTGGTCCGCCAGGGGCTACGGTGCAGCTGTGACCAGCGGCTGGGGGTGGCGCGGTCGCGCCGAGTCGAAGCCGCCGAGCGTTCCCAAGCCGGCGTCCGTGCCGAAGCCCGCGTCCGTGCCGAAGCCGGCGTCGGTGCCGAAGCCGGCCAGCGTCCCGAAGCCGACGAGCGCGCCGAAGCCGCCGAGCGTGCCCAAGCCCGCGTCTGTGCCCAAGCCCGCGTCGGTGCCGAAGCCCGCCAGCGTGCCCAAGCCGGCGAGCGTGCCCTGGCGGCCGCGCCCCTAGGCGCGGTCGCCTACGCCGGCACGGGGCAGGCGACGCCGGTCGAGTTGATCGGGCAGTACCCGTGCGGGTTCTTGTCGAGGTACTGCTGGTGATACCCCTCGGCGTAGAAGAACTGGCCCGCGTCGGCCACCGGCCGGATCTCCGTGGTGATGGCGCCCAGCCCGGCGGCGGTCAGCCGAGGCGCGTAGGCCTCGCGCGTCGCGCGCGCGGCGTCCAGCTGCTCGTCGGTCGTCGTGAACACCGCGGACCGGTACTGCGTCCCCACGTCGTTGCCCTGCCGGTACCCCTGGGTGGGGTCGTGCTCCTCCCAGAAGTGCCGCAGCAGGTCGGTGTCGGACAGCACCGTCGGGTCGTACGCCACGAGCACGGTCTCGGCGTGCCCGGTGCGGGCGGTGCACACCTCGTCGTACGTCGGGTACTGCGTGAAGCCACCCATGTACCCCACGGCGGTGGTCACCACGCCGGGCAGCTGCCACGCCGCCTTCTCGGCGCCCCAGAAGCAGCCGGACGCCAGGTACAGCACGGACGTCCCCGCAGGCCACGGGCCGGCGAGCGGCGTGCCGAGCACGGTGTGGGTCGCGGGCACCTCGAAGGCGTACGACGAGCGGCCGGGCAGCGCGTCCTCGCGCGCCACCATCGTCGTCTTCAGGCCGGAACCGAACAGGAATCCCATGTCGTCCTCCTTCTCCGTGGACACTCAACCGCGCCCCTTGCTCGCATGTTCCGGCGTGTCCGGCCCGAGCCCGTAGGCTCGTCGGACGTGACCGACGACGAGAACCTGGGCTTCGCCACGCGCGCCATCCACGCGGGCCAGGAGCCCGATGCCGCGACCGGCGCGGTGGTCCCCCCGCTCTACCAGGTGTCCACCTACAAGCAGGACGGAGTGGGCGGCCTGCGCGGCGGGTGGGAGTACTCGCGCTCCGGCAACCCCACGCGTGCCGCGCTCGAAGCGGCACTCGCGGCGGTCGAGGGCGGCGCGGCCGGCTTCGCGTTCGCCTCCGGGCTGGCGGCCGAGGACGCGGTGCTGCGCACGGCCCTGCGCCCAGGTGACCACATGGTCCTCGGCAACGACGTGTACGGCGGCACGTACCGCCTGGTCGCACGCGTGCTGGGCCCGTGGGGCGTCGAGCACACGCCGGTCGACCTCACGGACGCCACCCAGCTGGTGGACGCCATCCGGCCCGGGCAGACGAAGATGGTCTGGGTCGAGACGCCGTCCAACCCGCTGCTGTCCATCGCCGACATCGCCGCCATCGCGGCCCATGCCCGCGCGGCGGGCGCGCTGCTCGTCGTCGACAACACGTTCGCCAGCCCGGCGCTGCAGAACCCGCTCGCGCTCGGCGCGGACGTCGTCGTGCACTCGACGACGAAGTACGTCGGCGGCCACAGCGACCTCGTCGGCGGCGCCGTGGTGGTCGCGGACGGCGCGCAGCTGCCCGCCGGTCTCGAAGGACCGACCGGCACGACGAGCGTGCGCGACGCCGTCCGGTTCCTGCAGAACGCGTCCGGCGCGGTGGCCGGCCCGTTCGACGCGTGGCTCGCGCTGCGCGGCCTCAAGACCCTCGAGGTGCGGATGCAGCGGCACTGCGCCAGTGCGCAGCGGGTCGCAGAGTTCCTTGCTGGCCACCCGGCGGTGACCCACGTGAGCTACCCCGGCCTGCCGACGCACCCCGGCCACGAGCTCGCGTCCCGGCAGATGCGTGGCTTCGGAGGCATGGTGTCGTTCCGCGTCGGGAGCGCCGAGGTCGCGGCGGCGGTGTGCGGGGCCACCCGGATCTTCACGCTCGCGGAGTCCCTGGGCGGCGTCGAGTCGCTCGTCGAGCACCCCGCCCGGATGACGCACGGCTCGGTGGCGGGCACCGCGCTCGAGGTGCCCGACGACCTCGTCCGCCTGTCGGTCGGCCTCGAGGACGTCGACGACCTGCTCGCGGACCTCGACCAGGCGCTCGCGGCGGCGACGCGATGATCGGTCCCGCGGACGTCACGGCCGCCGCCACCCTGCTCGACGGCGTCATCACGCGCACCCCGGCGCAGCGCAGCCGCGTGCTGTCGGAGCTCGTCGGCACCGACGTCTGGCTCAAGTGCGAGAACCTGCAGCGCACCGGGTCGTTCAAGATCCGCGGCGCCTACACGCGGCTCGCGCGGCTTTCCGACGAGGAGAAGGCGCACGGCGTCGTCGCGGCCAGCGCCGGCAACCACGCGCAGGGCGTCGCGCTGGCGGCGCAGATGCTCGGCATCTCGGCGGTCGTGTTCATGCCGGAGGACGCGGCGCTCCCCAAGGTCTCCGCGACCAAGGCCTATGGCGCACACGTGGTCCACACGGGATCGTCGGTGGACGAGGCGCTCGTGGCCGCGCGGGCGTACGCCGACGAGACCGGGGCGGTGCTGGTCCACCCGTTCGACCACGTCGACATCGTCACCGGCCAGGGGACCACCGGGCTGGAGATCGCCCAGCAGGTGCCGGACGTGGCGACGGTGCTGGTGCCGGTCGGGGGCGGCGGCCTGGCCGCGGGCATCGTCGCGGCGCTCGACGACCGGCCGGGCGTGCAGGTCGTCGGCGTCCAGGCCTCGCACGCCGCCGCCTACCCCGAGTCGCTGCTCGCGGGCCACCCGGTCAAGGCGCGCGAGCTGCGGACCATGGCCGACGGCATCGCGATCGGCCTGCCGGGCGAGGTGCCGTTCGAGATCATCGCGTCGCACCACATGTCCGTGCGCACCGTCTCCGAGGAGGACCTCTCCCGGGCGATGCTGCTCGTCGCGGAGCGCGCCAAGCTCGTGGTCGAGGCCTCCGGCGCGGCGGGCGTGGCCGCCCTGATGGCGGCGCCGGAGGAGTTCGCGGACCGTGGCCCGGTCGTCGTGGTCCTCTCCGGCGGCAACGTGGACCCGCTCGTGCTCATGCGGCTCATCCGGCACGGCCTGGCGGCCGCGGGTCGCTTCCTCCACCTGCGGATCACGATCGCCGACGCCCCCGGCGCCCTGGCCGACGTGCTGCGCGACATCGCGGCGCTGGGCGCGAACGTCATCGACGTGGTGCACCTGCGGACCTCCGTCGACCTGGCGTTCGACGAGGTCGCGATCGAGGTCGAGCTGGAGACGAAGGGCCCGGACCACTGCACCGACGTGGTGCGCCGGCTGCGCGAGGCGGGCTACCGTCTCGCCAGCTGACCGCGGGCCCGGGAGGTTGGACTGAGGAGGGGGAGAGGCATGCGGTACACCGAGGTCGACGTCTTCACCGACACGCTGACGGCCGGCAACCCGGTCGCGGTGGTGCACGACGCCGACGGCCTGGACGAGCAGACCATGGCGGCCTTCGCCCGCTGGACCAACCTCTCGGAGACGACGTTCCTGCTGCGTCCGACCGACCCGGCCGCCGACTACCGGCTGCGCATCTTCACGCCCGGCGGCGAGCTGCCGTTCGCCGGGCACCCCACGCTCGGCTCGGCCCGCGCGTGGGCCGCGGCCGGCGGCACGCCGCGCACGCCCGGTGTCGTGGTCCAGGAGTGCGGTGTCGGGCTCGTCCGCGTGCGGGTGCACGACGAGGCCGTCGCCTTCGCCGCGCCGCCGCTGCGCCAGTCCGGGCCCGGCGACGACGCCACGCGCGCGCTCGTCGTGCGCAGCCTGCGCGTGGACCCCGGCGCCGTGCGGGCCGTGGAGTGGGTCGACAACGGGCCCGGGTGGGTGGCCGCCCTGCTCGGATCGGCCGACGAGGTGCTGGCGCTCGACCCCGACCTCGCCGCGATGGAGGGCCACTTCGTCGGGGTCGTGGGGCCGCACCCGGCCGGTGGCCCCGCCGACGTGGAGGTGCGGGCCTTCGTCCCCGGCGTCGGCATCCCGGAGGACCCCGTGACGGGCTCCCTGGCCGCCGGCCTGGGCCTCTGGCTGCCGTCGACCGGCGTGGTGGGCGACGACTTCGTCATCCGCCAGGGCACCGCGCTGGGCCGGCGCGGCGTAGTTCGTGTCACGCGCGAGGACGGCGCCGTGTGGGTGGGCGGCGACACCGTGGTGGCCGTCACGGGCACCGTCGCGCTCGGCTCCTAGCCCGGAGATCCTGGCGGGATCCCCACCGATCCCGCCGGGCCCGGCGGGGTCGGTTGGTAGACTGGCCGTTTGCGCCGCCGGACGATGGCCCCTCTGGGCCCCGGCGGCGCGGTCTCGCGGGACGCGTCGTGACTGAGCGCGCCCTGCGGGGCACGAGCCGAGGAAGGGATGGGGACGTGACCGAATCGACGCAGGCCACGTGGCTGACGCAGGAGGCCTACGACCGGCTCCAGGCAGAGCTCGCCCACCTCGAGGGCGACGGACGCCGGCACATCGTCGAGCGCATCGCCGCCGCGCGAGCCGAGGGCGATCTCTCCGAGAACGGCGGCTACCACGCCGCCCGGGACGAACAGGCCAAGAACGAGGCCCGCATCCGGGAGCTCAAGGAGAAGCTGCGCAACGTCCACATCGGGACGCCCAAGGACGACGGCGTCGTCGAGCCCGGCATGAAGGTGACCGTGCTGCTGGCGGGCGACGAGATGACGTTCCTCCTGGGGGCGCGCGAGATCGCCGACGGCACCGAGATCGAGGTGTACTCGCCGACGTCGCCGCTGGGCGCCGCCATCAACGGCCACTCCGTGGGCGAGACCGTCGCGTACGTCGCGCCCAACGGGCGCGAGTTCACGGTGGCGATCACCGAGGCCAAGCCGTTCGTCGGCTGACCTGACGCCACGGCGCCGGGCCGCGACCACGGGTTTCTCCGCGTTACTCCGCGTTCACCGCGGGTCGCGCCCGGCGCCGTCGCGTGGTCCGTGCGCCGCCGTGAGCCGAGGGGTCAGTCGAGGTGGCACGTGGCCACCGTGCCGGTGACCGCCCGCTCCGAGGTGGGCACCGTGACGGTGAGCCGCTGCGTGCTCGTCGTGCCCGGGCCCACCGGGACGTCGGCGACGCCCACCTCGGCGAACGCCTGCGACAGCGCCTGCACGCGGCACGTCGCGTGGGCGGACGGCGACTTCGTCACGTCGAACGTCACGTCGATCGAGGTCGACCCGTTGACGTGGTACCCGACGTCGTTCCACTGGATCGGGTCGCGCAGCAGGTGCAGGCCCACCCAGGCGAGGAGCGCGAGCGCCGCGAGCGCCAGCGCCGCCAGGCCGAGCCGCCGTGCGAGGACGGTGCGGGCGGAGGGGGCGGAACCGTAGCGGCCGGCCGGCGGCGTGGCCGCCGGCGTGCCCGCGGGCGTGGTCACTGCCTGCTCACCGTCCTCGGGTGCCGTGTCGGAACGTCGGTGCAGGATGATTGTCCCTTGTCGGGCCCGGGCCCGACGAACCGACGACGAGCCGGGAGCACCGCGTGACCGACGAGACCCTGCGGCTGATGGCCGTGCACGCCCATCCGGACGACGAGTCGAGCAAGGGCGCCGCCACCACCGCGCGGTACGCGGCCGAGGGGGTCGAGGTCCTCGTGGTGACGTGCACCGGGGGCGAGCGCGGCGACGTGCTCAACCCGCACTACGGGCCGGCGCCGGCGGGCGGCATCGAGGGCATGCGCGAGGTGCGACGCACCGAGATGGCCGCGGCCGCGGCGGCGCTGGGCGTGCGGCAGCAGTGGCTCGGCTTCGTCGACTCAGGCCTGCCCGAGGGTGACCCGCTGCCGCCGCTGCCGGAGGGCTGCTTCGCGCTCACCCCGCTGGCGGAGGCGGCGGCGCCGCTCGTGGCCGCGGTGCGCGAGTTCCGGCCGCACGTGATGACGACGTACGACCCGTCCGGCGGCTACCCGCACCCCGACCACGTCATGTGCCACCTCGTGTCGATGGAGGCCTGGCTGGCGGCGGGCGACCCGGACCGCTACCGCGGTACGGGGGTGCCGTGGCAGCCGCTCAAGCTGTACTACGACCACGGCTTCTCGCTCGCGCGCATGCGTGCGGCGCACGACGCGATCCTTGCCGCCGGTGGCGAGTCGCCGTTCAGCGACTGGATCGACTCGCGGGAGTCGCGCGAGGTGCCGGAGCGCCCGGTGACCACGCGCGTGCGCTGCGACGACTACTTCGACCGTCGGGACGCCGCGCTGCGGGCGCACGCGACGCAGATCGACCCCGACGGCTGGTTCTTCGCGGTGCCGCGCGAGCTCGAGCGGCGCGTGTGGCCGTGGGAGGAGTTCGAGCTCGCCGCCTCGCGCGTGCCGACGACGACGCCGGAGGACGACCTGTTCGCCGGGATCCGGGGGAGCGCCGCGTGACCGGGTTCCTCCTGGCGGTCGCGCCCAGCCCGTCGCCGACATCCCAGCCGCAGCTGAACCCGAACCTCGGCTCGCCGGGGTTCATCGGCTTCGTGTTCACGTTCGTGCTCGCGCTGGCGCTCATCGGGCTCGTGCTGTCGATGTCCCGCCACCTGAGGTCCGTCAACCGCAACGCGCGCCTGGAGGCGGCGGCGCAGGAGGCCGCCCCGCCGGCCGACGACGGCTCGCGCGGCGAGACGCCGGCCGACGGTCCGGATGCGGGGCGGGACGCCGGGGACGACGAGCGCGACGGGCCGCGGAGGCCCGTGTGAGCGGGGGAGCCGCGGCGGCGCCCGTGGCGCGCCCGGCGGCCCGGGTGGCGGTCGCGCAGCTCGAGGTCGGTGCCGACCGGCGGTCCGCGCGCGCGGCCGCGGTGGCGGCGGTCGACGAGGCCGCCGACCGGTCGGCCGACCTCGTCGTGCTGCCCGAGTACGCCTCGGGGTTCGACCGCCACGGCGTGGGCCCCCACCTCGCCGAGCCGTTGGACGGGCCGTTCGTCACGGCGCTGTGCGAGCGCGCCGCGGCGCGTGGCATCGCTGTGGTCGCGGGGACCCTGCTGCCGTCCGACGACCCGGCACGGGCCGTCAACGCGGTGGTCGCGCTCGACGCCGCGGGATCCCTCGTCGGCGCCTATCGCAAGGTTCACCTGTACGACGCGTTCGGGACGCGCGAGTCGGACGTGCTGCAGGCCGGGCCGGTGGACGCGCCGCCGCTGACGCTCCCGGTGGCCGGCCTGACCGTCGGCGTCCTGACGTGCTACGACCTGCGGTTCCCGGAGTCGGCCCGGCGGGTGGTCGACGCGGGGGCGGACGTGCTCGTCGTGCCCGCCGCGTGGGCCGCCGGTCCGCTCAAGGCGATGCACTGGCGTGCGCTCGCGGTGGCGCGGGCGATCGAGGACACCGCGGCCGTCGTGGCGGTCGGCATGGCCGGCGCGGGTGTGACGGGGCGTTCCCTCGTCGTCGGCGCCGACGGCGTCGTCGTGCTCGAGCTGGACGAGGCGCCGGCCCTGGCGACCGTGGACCTGGACCCGGGCCGCGTGGCCGAGGTGCGCGCGGCGAACCCCGCGCTGGCGAACCGGCGCTACCGGGTGGTCCCGGCGTAGCCCTCAGCGCAGCGCGTAGGTGGCGAGGGACACGGCGATGTAGTGCGTGGTGAACCCGACCACCGTGAGCGAGTGGAACACCTCGTGGAAGCCGAACCAGCGCGGGCTCGGGTTGGGTCGCTTGAAGCCGTAGACCACCGCGCCGAGCGTGTACGCGACGCCGCCGGCGATGACGAGCCAGACGATCGCCGGGCCGCCGGTCTGCCAGAACTGCGGCAGGAACCAGACGGCGGTCCAGCCGAGCGCGACGTAGATCGGCACGTAGAGCCAGCGCGGCGCGCCGAGCCAGAAGACCCGCATGAGCAGGCCGACGAGCGCGCCCGACCACACCACGACGAGCAGCGTGCGTGCGGTGCCGTGGGACAGGAGCAGCACGGCCAAGGGCGTGTAGGTGCCGGCGATGATGAGGAAGATGTTCGTGTGGTCCATCCGGCGCAGCACGGCGGCCACGCGCGGCGACCAGTGGCCGCGGTGGTAGACGGCGCTGGTGCAGAAGAGCAGCACCGCGGTGAGGCCGAACACCGCGTTGGCCCAGCGCGCCGGCGTGGTGGGCGAGAGCGCGGTCAGGACGATCGCCGCGGCCAGCACGAACGGCGCGACGCCGGCGTGGATCCAGCCGCGCAGGACCGGCTTGACCTGCCCGACGAGGTCCGCCGCCGCCTTCGTCGTGCGCGAGGCGAGGTCGCGCCCCACCTCGCCGGGGCCGGGCACGGGCCCCTTGTCGGCTTGCGCGGAGCTCATCGTTCGCCCTCTCACCAGCGGGAACCTACGGGTACGTAGGTTACGCGACCGTAGGTTGGGTGTCGACGCGGTGCGCGTGAGGGTGCTGTGTCCGTTCGTCGCGCCGCCGCCGAAGGACCCCGCGGGCGGGCGGGGGAGCGGGATACCGTGGGGTGCTGCCGTGCCCGGCCCCGGCCCAGGAGTGTGCCCCGATGCCCCATCCGCTCTACGGACTCTACGAGCGCCGGCTGCTGGCCAGCCTGCCTCGGGAGCGGATGCCGCGCCACGTCGGGGTGATCCTGGACGGCAACCGGCGGTGGGCGCGGTCCATCGGGCTCGACCCCACCACGGGGCACCAGCGCGGCGCCGACAAGATCGCCGAGGTGCTCGGCTGGTGCGAGGAGGTCGGCGTCGAGGTCGTCACGCTGTGGATGCTGTCCACGGACAACCTCTCGCGGGACGCCTCGGAGCTGGTGCCGCTGCTCGAGATCATCGAGGAGGCCGTGGCCAAGCTCGCCGCCGCACGGCGCTGGCGCCTGCAGCCCATGGGCTCGCTGGACATGCTCCCGGAGAGCACGACGAAGGCGCTCAAGGCCGCCGAGGCGGCGACCGCGGGCGTCACAGGGCTGCACGTCAACGTGGCCGTCGGCTACGGCGGCCGGCACGAGATCGCCGACGCGGTGCGCTCCTACCTGCGCGAGGAGGCCGACCGCGGCGCGTCGCTCGAGGGGCTCATCGACGACTTCGACGTCGAGCACATCGCCGCGCACCTGTACACCAAGGGCCAGCCCGACCTGGACCTGGTGATCCGCACGTCCGGCGAGCAGCGGCTCGGCGGGTTCCTGCTGTGGCAGAGCGCGGAGTCGGAGTTCTACTTCTGCGAGGCCTACTGGCCGGACTTCCGCAAGGTGGACTTCCTGCGGGCGATGCGGGCGTACGGGGCGCGGGAGCGGCGGTTCGGGCTGTAGGGGTGAAGCCCGGTGAACAGCACGTGACCGGTGCGCGTGTCGGCCCGGACCTCGCCGCGCCCGGAGCTACCGTCCGGCGGTAGAGAGGTGGCACCCGCCGCCTCCCGGGAGGCCAGCCCATGGAGCATCCGCTCCGTACGGGAGGGGCCGCCCGGCCCCCTCGGGCCGGTCGACCGCAGCCCGCAGCCGAGCGCCGCAGGACCACCGACGGGATGGTCGGCGCGAGGTGCCCGGACCGGCGCTGACGGCGTCGGAGGGGAGCCTGCCGTGGTGAAGCAGTCCGTGATCAGCAGCGTGGCCGCCGGCACGAGCGTGACGCCGGCCCCAGTCGAGGTCGTCGGGGACAGCAAGCGGACCCACGTGCTGGACACCTCGGTGCTCCTGTCGGATCCCAAGGCCATCGCCCGGTTCGCCGAGCACGACGTGGTGCTCCCCGTCGTCGTCATCACCGAGCTCGAGGCCAAGCGTCACCACGCCGAGCTGGGCTACTTCGCCCGTGCCGCGCTGCGTGCGCTCGACGACCTGCGCGTGACCTACGGGCGCCTGGATGCGCCGATCCCCGTCAACGACCAGGGCGGCACGCTGCGCGTGGAGCTCAACCACATCGACCCGACCGTGCTGCCGGCCGGGTTCCGGCTCGGCGACAACGACAGCCGGATCCTGGCGGTCGCGGCCAACCTCGCCGCCGAGGGCTGCGACGTCACGGTGGTGTCGAAGGACCTGCCGATGCGGGTCAAGGCCTCGGCCGTGGGCCTGCGGGCGGAGGAGTACCGGCACGAGCTGGCGGTCGACTCGGGCTGGACCGGGATGGATGCGCTCGACGTGTCCGACGAGCAGATGGCGCAGCTGTACGACGGCGAGCTCGTCGCGCTCGCGGACCTCGACCTCACCGCCGGCCTGCAGCCGGGCGACGGCGTGCGCGACCTGCCGTGCCACACCGGGCTCGTGCTGCACAGCCCCCGCGGGTCCGGCCTGGGGCGCGTGACGGCGGACAAGCAGGTGCGGCTGGTGCGGGGCGACCTCGACGTGTTCGGGCTGCACGGGCGGTCCGCGGAGCAGCGCATCGCGATCGACCTGCTGCTCGACGAGGAGATCGGGATCGTCTCCCTGGGTGGCCGCGCCGGGACCGGGAAGTCGGCGCTCGCGCTGTGCGCCGGGCTCGAGGCGGTGCTCGAGCGCCGGCAGCACCGCAAGGTCATGGTGTTCCGGCCGCTGTACGCGGTGGGCGGCCAGGAGCTGGGGTACCTCCCCGGCAGCGAGGCCGAGAAGATGAACCCCTGGGCGGAGGCGGTGTTCGACACGCTCTCGTCGGTGGTCAGCCGCGAGGTGGTCGACGAGGTGCTCGACCGGGGGATGCTCGAGGTGCTGCCGCTGACCCACATCCGGGGCCGGTCGCTGCACGACGCGTTCGTCATCGTCGACGAGGCCCAGTCGCTCGAGCGCAACGTGCTGCTCACGGTGCTGTCCCGCATCGGCCAGTCGTCGCGCGTGGTGCTCACGCACGACGTCGCGCAGCGCGACAACCTGCGCGTGGGCCGGCACGACGGCGTCGCGGCGGTGATCGAGGCGCTCAAGGGCCACCCGCTCTTCGCGCACGTCACGCTGACGCGGTCGGAGCGGTCGCCCGTCGCGGCGCTCGTCACCGAGCTGCTGGAGGGCATCGAGGCGTAGCGGGCGCGGCCACGGGTCGCCTCGTCGTGCCGCGGCCGTCTGCGGGCGGACGATCCACCTGACCGAAGCGCCCTCGCCGGCGGCCGTGCGCCGCTAGCGTTCCGTGCGAGTCGTGCCGCGTCGCGGCACACCGTTCCCCCGGGAGCCCATCGTGTCCGAGACCGGCCCCATGCCGTCCGAGCCCCAGCCCGCGCCGGAGTACCAGGCGCCGCAGTACCCGGCAGCCGCGCAGGCCCAGCCGGCGCAGGCGCCCTACCCGGGCCAGGCGCCCTATGCCGGGCAGGCGCCCTACGCGGGGCAGCCGGCGTACGCGCCCGTGCAGTACGCGAGCCCGAAGAACCTGCTCGTCGCGAGCCTGCTCTGCTTCTTCCTCGGCGTGCTCGGCATCCACCGGTTCTACGTCGGCAAGGTCGGCACCGGCATCCTGCAGATCGTCACCCTGGGCGGCCTGGGCATCTGGACCCTCATCGACCTGATCATGCTCGTCTGCCAGGCGTTCAAGGACAGCGACGGCTACACGCTGCGCTGGGACGCCGTGCACTGACGGGCAGGGCCCGCGGCGGCGGGGGCGGTCCGGACATCCGGGCCGCCCCTTCGTCGTCTCCGGGCTTCCTCGTCCCGGGTTCGTCGTCTCCGGCCTGGTCGTCTCCGGCCTCGTCGCGCCGCTCGTCGTGCTCTTGCGCGGCCGGGCGCACACGACCTACTATTCCCGAAGAACTATTCCGGGCGGAATATATCGAAGGGAGCACCGTGGCCGACCTTCCCGTCGTGGCCGTCATGGCCCTCGCGCTGCTGCACGAGGAGCCGATGCACCCGTACGAGATCTTCCGCACGCTCGAGCATCGCTGCGAGACGAGGCTCGCGCGGATCACCGCGGGGTCCGTCTACCACGCGGTGGAGCGGCTGGTCGCCGACGGGCTGGCCGAGGTGGTCGGCGCCGAGCGCGAGGGCAACCGACCCGAGCGCACCACCTACCGCGCGACGCAGGCCGGCACGGAGGCCCTGCTGCCGCGGCTGACGAGTCTGCTCGCCGACGACCATCGCACGTACCCGCCGTTCGCCGTGGGGCTCGCCGAGGCACCGCACCTGCCCAAGGCGGCTGCCGTGGCGGCCCTCGCCGCGCGCCGCGACCGGCTCGCCGCCGCCAGCGCGTGGAGCGCGACGACGCTCACGCAACTGCGCGAGGAGCGCAGGCTCCCCCTGCGGTTCGTCCTCGACCGGGACCACGAGGCCGCGGTGCTCGCGGCCGAGGTGGCGTGGCTCGACGACATCATCCGGCGCCTGGAGGCCGACCCCGACCCGTGGGAGTCCGACCAGGTGCTCTCGGGCGCGGCGCGTGTCAGTGCCGTGCCGCATCCTGCTCCCTAGCCCCAGCCAGCCCCTGAGGAAGGTCCCATGTCCACCACCACGCCGCCGCGCGCGCTCGTCGACCTCCACGGACGCAGTCCGTGGACCATCCTGCCCGGCCTGTGCCTGGGCTTCTTCATGATCATGATCGACATGACGATCGTGAACATCGCGGTGCCCACCCTGGTGTCCACGTTCCACACCGGCATCACGGCCGTCGGCTGGGTCAACAGCGCCTACCTGCTGACCTTTGCGGTGCTGCTGCTGGTCACCGGCCGGCTCGGCGACCGGTACGGCCCGCGGCCGGTGTTCGTCGCTGGCCTGGTGGTGTTCACGCTCGCCTCCGCCGCGTGCGGCCTCGCGCCCTCGATCGGCTGGCTCATCGCCGCCCGTGCGGTGCAGGGTGTCGGCGGCGCCATGATGACGCCCCAGACGATGGCGATGATCACCCGGGTCTTCCCGCCGCGTACGCGCGGCGCGGCGCTGGGCCTGTGGGGCTCGGTGGCGGGCGTCGCCACCATCGCCGGCCCGCTGCTGGGCGGCGTGCTCGTCGAGTCCGCCGGCTGGGAGTGGATCTTCTACGTCAACGTGCCGGTCGGCGTCGCGGCGCTGATCTTCTCGCTGCGCTGGCTGCCCCGGCTCGAGACCCACTCCCGGACGTTCGACGTGCTCGGCATGGTGCTCTCGATCGTCGGCATGTTCCTGCTCGTGTTCGGCATCCAGGAGGGGTCCACCTACGACTGGGGCACCATCCGCGGCCCCGTGACGGTCTGGGGCCTCATCGTGGTCGGGCTCGTCGTGCTCGTCGGCTTCGGCTGGCTCCAGCTGCGCCGCGGCGACGACGCGCTGCTGCCGATGCGGCTGTTCCGCAACCGGACGTTCCTCCTGGCCAACGCGTCCGGCGGGGCGCTCGGCTTCGCCATGGTGGGCATCTTCTTCCCGCTGACGATCTTCCTGCAGTCGATCCTCGGGCTCTCGCCCATCCGCGCCGCGCTCATCAGCCTGCCCGGGTCGCTGATCTCGGGGCTCGTGGCGCCGGTGGCCGGGCGCCTGTCGGACAAGGTGCCGCCCAAGTGGATCGTCGCCTTCGGCTTCCTCACGTTCACCGTGTCGGTGTTCTGGCTGGCCGCGTGGGTCGACGCGGAGGCGTCGCCGTGGCGGCTCCTGGCACCGATGTCGGTGTTCGGCCTCGGCACGGGGACGGTGTTCTCGCCGCTGGGCAACCTCGCGGCGTCCGCACTCGACCACCGCACGGCCGGCGCTGGTGCCGGGGTGTTCAACACCAACCGCCAGGTCGGCTCGGTCATCGGCTCGGCCGCGATGGTCGCCCTGCTCACCTCGCGCCTGAGCCACACCATCCTGGCCTCCGCGCAGACGGCCGCGACGCAGCTGCCCGAGCAGTACCGGCAGCAGTTCCTCGCGGGCTTCTCGCACCTCTCGGCGGCCGACTTCTCCGGCGCGGGCGCCAACGACCCGAGCTCGTTCCCGCTGCCGCCGGGCATCCCGCCCGCCGTCGCCACCCAGGTGCGGCAGCTCGCCCTGGGCGCGGTCCACGACGGGTTCGCCACCGCCGTCTCGCAGTCGGTGATGCTCGCCGCGGTCGTGTTCTTCGTCGGGCTCCTGGCGACGCTCGCGATGAGGTCCGTGCGGCTGCACCACGACGCGCCCGCGCCGGTGCCGGGCGATGGCGCTGCACTGGCGCAGCCCGCGGCTGCCGGGCTCGAGGGCTGAGCCTCTCGGCCCCGGCCGGGCCGGAGGGCTGAGCCTCTCGGCCCCGGCCGGTGCGGATGGACGAGCTTCGGCTCCGGGAGCCGTCAGGCCCGCGGCGGGCGGGTCATCGACAGGACGTCGAGCGCCGCGTCGAGCTGCTCCTCGGTGACCTCGCCGCGCTCGACGAAGCCGAGGTCGACCACCGCCTGGCGCACGGTGATGCCGTGCTTCACCGCGTGCTTCGCGACCTTCGCGGCCGCCTCGTAGCCGATGACGCGGTTGAGGGGCGTGACGATCGACGGCGACGACTCGGCGAGGGCCCGCGCGCGCTCGACGTTGGCGGTGATGCCCGCGACGGTCTTGTCCGCGAGCAGGCGGCACGCGTTCGCCAGGAGCCGCACGGACTCGAGCACCGCCTGCGCGATCACCGGGATCTGCACGTTGAGCTCGAAGGCGCCGGAGGCGCCGGCCCAGGCGACCGTCGCGTCGTTGCCCACCACGCGCGCCGCCACCATGAGGGTGGCCTCCGGGATCACCGGGTTGACCTTGCCCGGCATGATCGAGGACCCGGGCTGGAGGTCGGGGATCGCGATCTCGCCCAGTCCGGTGTTCGGGCCCGAGCCCATCCAGCGCAGGTCGTTGCAGACCTTCGTCAGGCTCACCGCGACGGTGCGCAGCGCCCCGGACAGCTCGACCAGCCCGTCGCGCGCACCCTGGGCCTCGAAGTGGTTGCGGGCCTCGGTCAGGGGTAGCCCGGTGTCCTCGCGCAGCAGCGCGATGACCCGCTGCGGGAAGCCCGCCGGCGTGTTGATGCCGGTGCCCACCGCGGTGCCCCCCAGCGGCACCTCGGCCACGCGTGGCAGCACCGCCTCCAGCCGCTCGATCCCGTAGCGGACCGCCGCGGCGTAGCCGCCGAACTCCTGGCCGAGCGTCACCGGGGTGGCGTCCATGAGGTGGGTGCGGCCCGACTTCACCACGCCCGCGAACTCCTCGGCCTTCGCCTCGAGGGCCTGGGCCAGGTGCGTCAGCGCCGGCACCAGGTCGTGCAGCACCGCGCCCGTGGCGGCGACGTGCACCGACGTGGGGAACACGTCGTTGCTCGACTGCGAGGCGTTGACGTGGTCGTTCGGATGGACGTCGCGCCCCAGCGCGCGCGTGGCCAGCGTGGCGATGACCTCGTTGGCGTTCATGTTCGAGCTGGTGCCCGAGCCGGTCTGGTAGACGTCGATGGGGAAGTCCTCGTCGTACCGGCCGGCGGCGACCTCGCCGGCCGCCGCGACGATCGCCGCCGCGACGTCCTCGGCGAGCACTCCGAGCTCGGCGTTTGCCCGCGCGGCCGCGCTCTTGATGCGGGCGAGCGCGGCGATGTGGGCGCGCTCGAGCCGGGTGCCCGAGATGGGGAAGTTCTCGACGGCGCGCTGCGTCTGCGCGCGGTAGAGGGCGGACGCGGGGACCCGCACCTCGCCCATCGTGTCGTGCTCGATGCGGAAGTCGCCGCTGACGTCGCTCATGGCCTCATCCTGCCTCAGCGGCCTACGTGCCCCCGGGCGGTCGCTCGCCTCGGAGCTCGGCGACGGCAGGGGGACCGAGGTGCATCCGCTGGGCGGGTTGCCGATCAGCCGGCGGCGGGGACGTCCCCGATGACCTCCGCGACGCTCACCGTGCCCTCGGCAAGCGTGTAGCCGACCGCGACGACGGCGCACGTGCCGTCGGCGACCCGGCGCGCCAGCACGGCGGAGTAGTCCGTGAGCATGTGCGCCGTCGCCCGCAGGTGCTCGTGGGCCAGGTCCTCCACGTCGAGCGACGAGATGGGCCGGCCCGACGCCGTCAGCGCGACGATGCTCGGGATCACGCGGTCCACCACGGTGCGCACGAAGCCGTGCGCCGTCTGCCCGTCGACGAGCGCGCGGGTCGCGGCCGTGACGGCGCCGCACTGGTCGTGGCCCAGGACCACGACGAGGGGCGCGCCGAGCACCTCCACGCCGTACTCGATGGAGCCGAGCACGGTGGTGTCGATGACGTGCCCGGCCGTCCGGACGACGAACGTGTCGCCCAGCCCCTGGTCGAAGATGATCTCCGCCGCGACCCGGCTGTCGGAGCAGCCGAAGACGACGGCGAAGGGGGCCTGCCCGCTGCTGAGCTCGGCACGGTGCTCGACGCCCTGGGAGGGGTGCATCATCTGGCCGGCGACGAAGCGCGCGTTGCCGGCGACGAGCGCGGCCCAGGCCTCGGCGGGAGTGGTGGGACGAGTCATGCCCTAACCATGCCTTGCGTCGCGGCCCGGCGCTCGTGCACGCACGTGGCCGAGCCCGGCCCGGGCTGCGGCGGCGGGACGCTCAGCGCTCGCCGAGCTCCGCCCGGTCCGGCGGGTTCGCCCCCGCGCGCGAGACGGTGATCGCGGCGATGCGGATGCACCGCTCGAGGACCCGCGTCATCGTCGGCTCGTCGATGGCTCGGAGCGCGGCGCGGCGGTCGGCGCCGAGCAGTCCCTCGGTCCACAACCCGTCGATGAGCCCGGACATGAACGAGTCCCCGGCGCCGACCGTGTCGGCGACGACGACGGGGATGGCGGGCACCCGCAGCCGCGCGCCGCTCGCCGTGGCGGCGAACGCGCCGAGCTCACCCTTCGTCACGACGACCACGGCGGGGCCGGAGCGCGCCCACTCCGCCGCGACCTCGTCGGGCTCCCGGCCGGGGCACAGCCACAGGAGGTCGTCCTCGCTGGCCTTGACGACGTCGGCGACGTGCACGAACTGCTCGACCACGGCCAGCGCCTGCTCGGGCGCGCCCATGAGCGCGGGGCGGGCGTTCGGGTCGTACGTCACGGTCGACGCCGCGCGACGCACCGTGACCTCGCGCAGCACCGCCGGGCCACCGGGCGTCAGCGTCGTGGCGATGGACCCGGTGTGCACGACGAGCGGCACCGCGCCGTCCCCGTCCCACGCGGCCGGCACGTCCCACGTGAGGTCGAACTCGTAGGTGGCCTGACCGGACGCGTCGAGCCGTGCCCGCGCCACCGGCGTGCTGGCGGGCGCCCGATCACCCGTGACGACGTGCACACCAGCGCCCTCGAGGTGGGACGTCACGCGCACTCCGTAGGCGTCCGGCGCGAGCCAGGTCAGCAGGTCCACCGGCCTGCCCAGGCGGGCCAGGCCCAGCGCGACGTTCGCCGGGCTGCCGCCGGGGTGCTCCTCGCACCGCCCGTCGGCGTGCTCGACGACGTCGACGAGCGCCTCCCCGATCACCAGTGCCCGCGGGCCGGTCATGCATCCACCTCGTCGTCGTCGGCGCCGGTCGTCGGCGCACCCGTCCGGGCGCGCCCGGAAGCCTGGTCGTCAGGGGTGCCGTGGTCGTCGTCCTGGCCGGGCTCCGGCGGTGCCGCGGCGACCAGCCGTGCGCGCGCGCCGTCGAGCCACTGCTGGCAGCGCGCGGCGAGGGCCTCGCCGCGCTCCCAGAGCGCGAGCGACTCCTCGAGCGTGCCCGCGCCCGCCTCGAGCCGCGCCACCACCGCGACGAGCTCGTCACGCGCCTGCTCGTAGCCGAGCGCGGCGACGTCGGCGTGGGGATCCTCGGCGGGGGGCTTGCGACCTGCGGTGGGCACGCGCCAAGTCAACCAGTCCGCACGGACATCCGAGGACGCCGGACCGGCGTCAGGCCGACGTCCTCGTCACGCGGGCGGCGAGGCGCCCACGGGCCACGCGCACCGCCAGCTCGTCGTCCACCGCGACCTCGCCCGGCTCCCGCACGACGAGCCCGTCCGCGCGCTGGACCACGGCGTAGCCACGGTCCAGCGTGGCCGCCGGTGAGAGCGCCCGCACCTGCGCCGCCAGCGCGGCCACCTCGGTCCGGGCCTCGCCGAGCAGGCCGGCGGTGGTGCGCCGGCCGCGGCCGACGAGCCCGTCGAGTCGCACCTGGTGCGGCGCGAGCATCGTCTCGGGCCGCACGAGCACGGGCCGGCTGCGCAGCGCATCGAGGCCGGCCTGCTCGCGCGCCAGCCGGTGCCGCAGCGCGGTGCGCGCGCGGTGGCGCGCCTGCAGCAGGCCGGCCCGCTCGGCGGTGACGTCCGGGACGACCCGCTTGGCGGCGTCCGTCGGCGTCGAGGCCCGCCAGTCCGCGACGAGGTCGAGGAGCGGCTGGTCGAGGTGGTGGCCGATCGCGCTGACGAGCGGCGTGCGGCACGCCGCGGCGGCGCGCACGAGCGCCTCGTTGCTGAAGGGCAGCAGGTCCTCGAAGCTCCCGCCGCCGCGCGCGACGACCACGACCTCCACCGCCGGGTCGGCGTCGAGCTCCCTGATCGCCGCCGTGACCTCCGGCACCGCGCGCGCGCCCTGCACGGTGACGCGGCGGATCTCGAACCGGACGGCGGGCCAGCGCGCGCGGGCGTTGGAGACGACGTCGTGCTCGGCGTCCCCCTGCTGCGCGCACACCAGCCCGACGACTGACGGCAGGAACGGCAGCGGCACCTTCCGGGCCTCGTCGAACAGCCCCTCCGCGGCGAGCACGCCCTTGAGCCGCTCGATCTGCGCGAGCAGCTCGCCCAGGCCGACGAGCCGCACGGCGTCGCCCGCGAACGAGAGGTCGCCCGTGCGCTCGAGGAACCGCGGCCGGGCGTGCACGACGATCCGCGAGCCGTCGCTCAGGCGGTCGACGATCGGGGCGACGTCGCGCGCCGGGAGGGTCACGCGCAGCGACATGTCGAGGTCGACGTCGCGCAGCGTGAGGAAGTACAGGTTGTTCCAGCGCTTGAGGTTGAGCACCTGGCCCTCGACCCAGACGGGCGACATCCGCGCCACGTAGTCCGCGATCTTGGGCACGAGGTGCCGGACGGGCCAGGGGCGCTCCGCCGTCGTCTCGGCCGCCTTGACCGGCAGCGGGAGGGGTCGGTCCGGGCTCGCGTCCGTCGGTGCGGCCGGTCGGCTGGTGCCGCCCCGGTCCGCCGGCCCCTCGGGCGGCGCGCCAGAGCCCCGCGCCCTCTCGTCACGCTCCACGTGGCACAGCCTGCCCCATGCCACGGACAGACCTCGCGGCCGTGCGCACGGCACACGCCGCCGAGCGCATCGTTCGACGTCGAGATCGAGGGTTTCAGCGCACGGAAGGGTCGGGTTCGGTGACGAACGATGCGCTCGGAGGGCTCGGCGCGAGCGCCAACCTAGACTGGCCGGGTGCCCAAGACCTCCGTCGCCACCCGGCGCGTGCTGCTCGCGGCACCGCGCGGGTACTGCGCCGGTGTCGACCGAGCCGTCGTCGCCGTCGAGAAGGCGCTCGAGCAGTACGGGGCCCCGGTGTACGTGCGCAAGGAGATCGTCCACAACAAGTACGTGGTCGAGACGCTGGCCGCGCGGGGGGCGGTGTTCGTCCACGACACCGACGAGGTGCCGGAGGGCGCGCGGGTCGTCTTCTCCGCGCACGGGGTGTCGCCGGCGGTGCGTGCGGCCGCGGCGGCGCGCGCGCTCGTGACGATCGACGCCACCTGCCCCCTGGTGACCAAGGTGCACAAGGAGGCCGTGCGGTTCGCGGCCGAGGACTACGACATCCTGCTCATCGGCCACGCCGGCCACGAGGAGGTCGAAGGCACCGCGGGCGAGGCGCCCGAGCACATCCAGGTGGTCAACTCGCCGGACGACGTGGACGGCGTGCAGGTGCGGGACCCGGACCGCGTGGTGTGGATCTCGCAGACCACGCTCTCGGTCGACGAGACCATGGAGACCGTGCGTCGCCTCCGGCAGCGGTTCCCGAACCTCGCCGACCCGCCCTCCGACGACATCTGCTACGCGACCCAGAACCGGCAGGTCGCGGTGAAGAAGATGGCGCCGCAGTGCGACGTCGTGCTGGTGGTCGGCTCGGCCAACTCGTCCAACTCCGTGCGTCTCGTCGAGGTGGCGCGCGAGTCCGGCGCCGGCGCCGCGCACCGCATCGACGCGGCCGGGCAGATCGACCCCGCGTGGTTCGAGGGTGCGGCGACGGTCGGCGTCACGTCCGGTGCGTCCGTGCCCGAGATCCTCGTGCGCGACGTGCTCACCCACCTCGCGGCACTCGGCTTCGACGAGGTCGACGAGGTGCGCACGGCCACGGAGGACCTCATGTTCTCCCTGCCCCGCGAGCTGCGCGCCGACCTGCGCACCGGCGCTGCCGACCCGGGCCGGGCGCGCTCGCAGGCCCGTCGCGCCGCGGCCGACCGCGGCGTCTGACCCGGCAGGGGGGCGTAGGACCGGTCGCCGCGCCGTTCAGCCCGAGGCGGTCGCGCCGCGGGCGTCGTCGAGCGCGACCACCTGGTCGGCAGCGGAGGCGACGAGCTCCGGCGCGCTGACCATCGACAGCCGCGGATCCAGCGGCGGCGGCGTGGCCAGGTCGCCCTCGACCACGCCCAGGTCGGCGAACCGGCGGGCGCTGACCAGCACGCGCGTCTCGAGCGAGCCGACGGCCTGGTTGTAGGCCGAGGCGGCGCCGTCGAGGGCCCGGCCCAGCCGCGTGAGGTGACCGCCCAGCGTCGCGAGCCGGCCGTGCAGCTCCTTGCCGAGCGACAGCACCTGCTGCGCGTTGCTGGCGAGCGCGTCCTGCTTCCACGCGTACGCCACGGTGCGCAGCAGCGCCAGGAGCGTGGACGGCGTCGCGACGACGACGTGCCGCTCGAACGCGTACTCGGCGAGCGTGGGGTCGGTGTCGAGCGCGGCCTGCCAGAAGGCGTCGGCCGGCACGAACATGACGACGAACTCGGGGGCCGGCGCGAACTGGTCCCAGTACCGCTTGGCCGCGAGCTGGTCCACGTGGCGCCGCACGTGGCGTGCGTGGTCGGCGAGCCGTGCGAGCCGCGTCGCCTCGTCGGGCGCCTGCGCCGCCTCGAGGAACCCGAGGAACGCCACCTTGGAGTCGACCACCACGTGCTTGCCGCCGGCGAGCCGCACCACGAGGTCGGGGCGCAGCGCACCGTCGTCCGTGCTCACCTGCTCCTGCTCGACGAAGTCGACGTGCGGCAGCATCCCGGCCGCCTCGACCACGCGGCGCAGCTGCGTCTCGCCCCAGCGGCCGCGTACCTGCGGCGCCCGCAGGGCGGTGACGAGCTGCGCCGTCTCGCCGCGCAGCGCCTCCGACGCGGCGCGCATCTGCAGCACCTGCTCGGCCATCGCGGCCTGGCCGGCGGCCCTCGCCCGCTCGGCCGCGCCCACCTCCGCCCGCACCTGGTCGAGCGTGCGGGTGAGCGGCTCGACCAGCGCGCGCACCGACCTCTCCTGCGCCGCGAACTCCCCGGCGCGCGCGGCCGCGAGCTCGGCGCGGCGCACGCGCTCCGCCGCCCGGGCCGAGGCCACCGCCCACGCCGGGGCGGCCCCCAGCACCGCCCCGACCACGAGCCCCACCAGCACCGACACCACGTCCATGCCGCCACCGTCCCACGCGCCACCGACACGACAGCCCGTGGCGTCGCGTCCTGGCGAGCGCCGTGCGCCGGCGTCCCCGCGCCACGGCCCCCGTGTGGCGAACGGGCGACAGCACGCCGGCCCGTCCTGGGCGCTCCCTATGCTGGCGCCGTGCCCGACGTCGCCCCCGCCCTCGTCCTGCGCGGCCTGTGGCGCCGCTTCGGTGCCAAGACCGCCGTCGCGGGGATCGACCTCGACGTGCCGGCCGGCTCGTTCTACGGGCTCGTCGGGCCCAACGGCGCGGGCAAGACGACCACGCTGCTCATGGCGACCGGCCTGCTGCGGCCCGACGCCGGCCAGGTGTGGGTGGGCGGCGTCGACCTGTGGGCCGACCCGCTGCGCGGCAAGTCGTTGCTCGGCGTGCTGCCGGACGGGGTCAAGCTCTTCGACCGGCTGACCGGCGCGCAGCTGGTCACCTACGCAGGCCTGCTGCACGGCCTCGACCGCCCCACGGCGACCCGGCGTGCCTACGAGCTCCTCGAGGCGGTCGACCTCGTCGCCGACCGCGACACGCTCGTCGTCGACTACTCCGCCGGCATGGCGAAGAAGGTGTCGCTGGCGTGCGCGCTGGTGCACGCGCCGCGCCTGCTGGTGCTCGACGAGCCGTTCGAGGCGGTCGACCCCGTCTCGGCGGCGAACATCCGCGACATCCTCACCGGCTACGTGCGCGGCGGCGGCACGGTCATCGTGTCGAGCCACGTCATGGACCTGGTGCAGCGCATGTGCGACCACGTCGCCGTGATCTCGGCCGGCCACGTGCTCGCCGCCGGCACGCTCGAGCAGGTCCGCGCCGGCGCCACGCTCGAGGACCGCTTCGTCGAGCTCGTCGGTGGCCGCACCGGCGGGGAGGGGCTCGCGTGGTTGCGCACCTCGTCCGCCTCAAGCTGACGCTCACCGTCAACGGGCTGCGGCGCAGCGCCTGGGTGCTCGTCGGGTTCGTCCTCGGCGCCCTGTACGGCCTCGGGGTGCTGGTCGGGTCGCTCGCCGCGCTCGGCTACGTCTCCACGCAGGCGTACCAGCTGCGCGAGATGACGGGCGTCCTGGCCGGCGCGGGGCTCGTGCTCGTGTGGTGGCTGGTGCCCCTCGTCGCGTTCGGCCTGGACCAGACCATGGACCCGGCGCGCTTCGCGCCGTTCCCGATCCCGCGCGCGCGGCTGCTCGTCGGCCTGACGATCGCCGGCCTGCTCGGCGTGCCCGGCGCGCTCACCCTGCTGGGCGCCCTCGGCTCGAGCGTGCTGTGGTGGCACGAGCCGGCGGCCCTGCCCGCGGCGGTCGTGGGCGCGGTCCTCGCCACGCTCACGTGCCTGCTCGGGTCGCGCGCGCTCACGGGCGCCCTCTCGCGCATCGTCGTCAAGCGCCGCGTGCGCGAGGCGGGCGTCGCGCTCGTCGTCGTGCCGCTCGTGCTGGCGGGCCCGCTGCTCACGCGGCTGGTCCCGGCGGGCTTCTCGCTCAAGGACGTGGACGTCACGCCCGTGGTGCGCGTCGTGGCGTGGACGCCGCTGGGCGCGGCGTGGGCCCTCGCGCCCGACGTCGCCGCGGACCGGTGGGGGCAGGCCGCGGGCCGGCTGCTCGTCGCGCTCGCCACGGTCGCGGTGGCGGCGCTCGCGTGGGACCGCAGCCTGCGCCGCGCGCTCGTGGAGCCGGTGCGGGAGACGACGAAGCGGCGGGACCGCGGCCTGGGCCTCGTCGGCCGGGTGCCGGCCACGCCGCTCGGCGCCGTCTACGCGCGCTGCCTCACCTACTGGGCGCGCGACCCGCGCTACGCGATGGCCGTGGTGCTGGTCCCGGTGCTGCCGATCGTCTTCGCGCTGGTGGACCCCGGCGGGTCGATGGTGGTGGTGGCCGCGCCGCTCTCGGGGTTCCTCATGGGGTGGGCCATCTCGGCCGACGTCGCCTACGACGGGTCGGCGTTCTGGCTGCACGTGGCCTCGCCGCTGCGGGGCGCCGTCGACCGGTGGGGCCGGGCGCTGGCCGCGGGGTCGATCGCGGTGGTCGTGGTGGTGGTGCTCTCGGTGGTCAGCGGGCTGCTGTCGCACCGGTCGGCGCTGATCCCCGCGCTCGTCGGCTGCGGCCTGGGCATGGCGGGCTGCGCGCTCGGGGTCGCGTCGGTCGCGTCGGCGCTCGTCGTGTACCCGGTGCGTCAGCCGGGGGACAGCCCGTTCTCGCTGCGCCAGGGCGCGACGTTGCCCGCGTTCCTCACCCAGATCGGCGGCTGGGCGCTCGTCGGCGCGCTGGCCTCGCCGGTGACGGTGCTCACGGCCGTCGCGGTCGGCGGCCACCCGGCCGCGGGGTGGGTCGCGCTCGCCGTCGGGCCGGTGCTCGGCGCGGGGGTGCTCGCCCTGGGGGCGTGGCTCGGCGGCCGGCTGCTCGACCGGACGGGGCCCGACCTGCTGCGTCGCCTCTTCGCGATGACCTAGGAGTCGGCCTTGTCGACCTCGTCGGGCGTGGGGGCCGCGGGGACCGGGTCGCGCTCGGCCCGGTGACGGCGGACCTGCCAGACGACGAGCGCGACGACGACGACCCCGGCGACCACCAGCGCGCCGTCCCGGCCGATCGCCTTCTCCACCGCCTGGTACGAGGCGCCCGCGAGGTACCCGACGGTGACGACCACCGCGCCCCACACGGCGCCGCCGGTGGCGTTGAACACGAGGAACCTCGGGTACGGCATCCGCACGGACCCGGCCAGCGCCGGCATGACGGCGCGGAAGAACGCCACCCACCGCCCTAGCAGCACGGCCCAGCCGCCCCGGCGCGCCAGCAGGTCCTGCGCGCGGTCGAGGCGCTCGCGGCGCCCGTCGAGCCGGGGCGAGGCGAGGAGGCGCGGGCCGACGTGGCGGCCCACCTCGTACCCGACGCTGTCGCCGACGATCGCCGCGAGGATCACCACGACGATGACGCCCCACAGGGGCACGTGCCCGCGGTGGGCGGCGACCCCGCCCAGGATGGCCGCCGTCTCGCCGGGCAGGATGAAGCCGACGAAGATCGCGTCCTCCGCGAAGACCACGAGCCCGACGACGACGAACACCACCCACGGGGCGGCGCCCAGCACCTGGTCGAGGAACGCGGTCATGGGCTGACGCTAGCCGACGCGTGTACGACGCCCCTGTGAGGCCGGGGCCCGGCCGGGCGGGGGACCGGCCGCCCGTAGACTCGTCGGCCGTGGCTCTCACCATCGGCATCGTCGGGCTCCCCAACGTCGGCAAGTCGACGCTCTTCAACGCGCTGACCCGGGCCCAGGTGCTGGCGGCGAACTACCCGTTCGCGACGATCGAGCCGAACGTGGGTGTGGTGCCGCTGCCCGACGAGCGGCTCGGCGTGCTGGCGCAGCTGTTCGACTCCGAGCGCATCGTGCCCGCGACGGTGTCGTTCGTCGACATCGCGGGCATCGTCAAGGGCGCCTCCGAGGGCGAGGGGCTGGGCAACAAGTTCCTCGCCAACATCCGCGAGGCCGACGCGATCTGCGTGGTGACCAGGGCGTTCGCCGACCCGGACGTGGTGCACGTCACCGGCCGGGTGGACCCGCTGGACGACATCGAGACCATCCACACCGAGCTGGCGCTCGCGGACCTGCAGACGCTGGAGAAGGTGGTGCCGCGCCTGGAGAAGGAGGTGCGGGCCAAGAAGGCGGACGCGGCCGAGCTCGCCGCGGCGCAGGCCGCGCAGGCGGTCCTGTCGGAGGGGAAGGTGCTGCACGGCTCGGGTGTCGACCTCGAGGCGCTGGCGCCCTTCTTCCTGCTCACGACGAAGCCGTTCATCTACGTGTTCAACACCGACGACGCCGGCCTGGCCGACGCCACGATGCAGGCGTCGCTGCGCGCGGCGGTGGCCCCGGCGGACGCGATCTTCCTCGACGCCAAGTTCGAGTCCGAGCTCGTCGAGCTGGCGCCCGACGAGGCCCGCGAGATGCTTGCCGAGAACGGCCAGGAGGAGTCCGGGCTGGACCAGCTGGCCCGCGTCGGCTTCCACACGCTCGGCCTGCAGACCTACCTCACCGCCGGCCCCAAGGAGTCCCGCGCCTGGACCATCCACCAGGGCTGGACCGCCCCCCAGGCGGCCGGCGTGATCCACACCGACTTCCAGAAGGGCTTCATCAAGGCCGAGGTCATCTCGTACGCCGACCTCGTCGAGGCCGGCACGGTGGCCGCCGTGCGCGCGGCGGGCAAGGCCCGCATCGAGGGCAAGGACTACGTCATGGCCGACGGCGACGTGGTGGAGTTCCGGTTCCAAGCAACATCTGGAAACCAGAAGTAGCGCTCGGCGCACGGCGCGCCCCACCACGACCCGGCGCTAGCCTCCCGACATGGCTGGCCGGTACGACCCGCGCGACCTGAACATCTACGGCGCTGCGGACGACGAGGAGATGGACATGATTCTCGACGCGCTCGAGCGGGCGTCGAAAAGGGATGACGACGCCGACGCCCTGACGCGGCATCGGACAGCGAGAGGCCGACGCCCTGATGGGCGCCCAGCGCGCGCGTGACCGGACGGAACAGGAATGGATGAGCCAACGGGCAGTGCCCCACCGCCTGCGGAGGCCTTTGACGAGCTCTGGCCGGTGACGATCGTTCGGGCGCGGTACGGCGGGATCTATGAGCCAGGTGACTGGCTGGCCTTCTCCGCTCTCCCGAACGGGCTCCCGGCCGAGTGGGACGCGGACGACGTCACCGCGATGGACTTCTACGCCCGCCGTTCTCGCGAGATCGGCGGGGGCAAGACTCCGAACGAGGCATACGACGACCTAGTGCGCAAGTTGGCCGAGCGGCGCGCTGGCCGCTGATGCCGGAGCGTTCCTCCAGTTAGTGGGACCGTGGAGTCCTCGAACGGCCAGGAGATTCGTCGTTCCGACCCGGTCGGCTAGAACGATCGCTGACGACCACGTCCTGGAGTGCCGGTTCCAGGCAACATTGAGAGACCAGTAGGTGGCGAACGGTCTCCTTCTCGCGAGGCGAGCAGCCCAACGTTGCCCGCCCTCGTCGCCATGGTGCTTCGCCATTCCTGGACGTCCCGCGTTCTGCCGATGTGGTCTGGGAGGTTTCGGAGCATGCCGTGGAGAACGGACTGGTCGACGGGGTATATGCCGCATCGCGATCGGTCGATCTTCGATCGCACGATTGCCAGGGCGCGACTCGGTGAAGAGCCGGTCGGGTACGTCGCGTTCAAGCTCGACCGGCGGGTGACCCGGACCGGCGGGCACCTGTGGTGGGCCAAGCGTTCGGTCCCGATCGACGTCGTCGAGTGGATGGACGTGCTGATGCCGGGGACCCCAGCCGAAACCATGCAGGACGGAATCACCGAGGTCGAAGGGGTGGTCGACCAAGTGAAGTTAGGGGTCTGGCCGGTGAATCACACCAGGCTGGTGGGTATTTCCGTGCCCGGCGACCAAGGGGCCGTCCTGAGGCTGCGATTTCTAGAGGGTAGTGAGAGGGACCGTGCGTGGCAGGAGTTCGGCTGGGGCGACGACTGACGGCGACGTGGTGGAGGTCCGCCACCATTGGATATGAGCAGCCCGACTGAGTCGCTGCCGACGCCTGAGGAACGCTCGGCCGTTGAGCACCTTGAGGGGCGGGAGCTCTCGCGGGAGCAAACGCGACCATCGAAAGCGATGCCATCGGTGGGCACCGGATTCTGACCCTGGAGGTTGAGCCGCGGAATCCGCGTGCCAGGGCGAGCCGTACAACCAGCGGGCTGGGGATCGGTGACGTGGTCGAGTTCCGCTTCAACGTGTGAGCCCCGTGGCCTGTCCTGCGCGGGCGGGGTCGATCGGTGCGAAGAAGTTGACGAGGTTGCCGTCCGGGTCCCGGACCAGGAGGGACCGGTTCCCCCACGGCATGTCCGTCGGCTCCTTGACGACCACCTGGAGGACGTCGCGGAGGGCCTCGTACGTGGCGTCGACGTCGTCGACGAGGAAGTCCAGGATGACGGTGCGGTTGGCGGCGGCCTCCGCGGCGTCGGGGCCGAGCATCGGGACCGTGGCCGAGCTCGCGATCGCCAGCGTGCCGCGCGGCGTCCGGAGCTCCGCGAACAACGGGTGGAGCCGGGTGGCGTCGATGCCGGTCGCCCGCTCGTAGAACGCGACCAGGGCATCGACGTCGTCGGTGATGATGCGCGTGGCTGCCAGCTGCATGGCGTGCTCCTTGGCTCGGTGTCCGTGGCGGAAGAGGCCACGTCAGGACCGTATGAGCGATACCGGGCCGGAGCCGCCCGGTATGCCAGGATCAGCTGTGGCCGACGGGACCGCGCGAGCGCTGGAGCTGCTGGAGCTCCTCCAGTCCGCGCACGTGCGCACGGTGGGGGAGCTGGCCGAACGCCTCGGCGTCGACGAGCGGACTGTGCGCCGGGACGTCCGCCGGCTGGTCGAGATCGGCCTGCCCGTGGAGTCGCTGCGCGGACGCTACGGCGGGTACCGGCTCGCGCCGGGCCGGCGGGTGCTGCCCCTCATGTTCACGAGCGAGGAGGCGGTCGCGGTCTTCCTCGGGCTGTCCCGCGGCCACGCGACCTCCGGGCGGGCCGACGTCGCGGGGCAGACCGCACTGGCCAAGATCACGCGAGCGTTGCCGGCGGACGACGCCCGGCGCGTCGACGCCGCCCTCGCCGCGATGCGGGGCGGCCGGCCGGAGGGCGTCGAGACCGACCCCGCGGTGATGCTGAGCCTGGCCGAGGCGGTCACCCTGCGGCGGGTCGTCGACCTGCGCTACCGCGACCGCGACGGTGCCCCGTCCCGGCGGACGGTCCACCCCTACGGCCTCGTCGCGCGCGCGGGGCGGTGGTACCTCCTGGCGTTCGACACGGGCAGCGGCCAGGAGCGCACGTTCCGGGTCGACCGGGTGGAGACCGCACGCGCGCTCAGGGAGACGTTCGCGCGGCCGGAGCAGGACGACTGGGCGACGCGGCTCGACGAGCGCTTCGCCGATGCCGACTACCGGTGGACCGTGGTGCTGCGCATCCGGGAGACCGAGGACCACATCCGGGCGCACCTGCCGCCCGGCGTGGCCCGGCTCGAGCGGCTGGACCCCGCGGTGGGCGCGATGCCCGATCACCTCCTCCCGTGGCACCGGGCCGAGATCCATGCCGAGAGCCTGGACTGGCTCCCGGGCGTCATCGCGGGCCTCGCGTGCGCGGTGGTGATCGACCGGCCCGACGAGCTCCGGGACCTCGTCGGCGAAGCGGCGAGAAGGATGCTGCGTGCCGCGGCCGGCGACGGCAGCCGACCCGGGTCGACCTAGAGCGCGCTGCCCGCGTCGATGGTCTCGGTTCCCAGGACAGCGAGCAGGGCGAGCGCGTCCGCATCGGGCGATCCCGGTGGAGCCGTGTACAGCACGAGCTGCTGGTCCCGGTCCGCGAGCGTCAAGGAGTCGCAGTCGACGGTGATCTTGCCGACGACCGGGTGACGGAAGGTCTTCGTGAGCATCTGTGCCCCTTGCACGTCGTGCCGCTCCCACAGCCGGGCGAACTCGGCGCTGCCGCTGCGGAGCTCGGCCACGAGACCGGTCACCACGGGATCGGAGGGGTAGCGGGCGAGCGCGGCGCGCAGGTGCGTCACCACGCTGTGCCGGAACTCGGTGGCGTCCGCGACCCCGTACAACGGCGCCCCGGCCCGCGTCGGCGTGAGGAACGCCTTCCGCGCGAGGTTGCGCTCCTCGGGAGCGAGCGGGGCGAAGTCCTCCATGAGGGCCGCGGCGAGATCGTTCCACGCGAGTACCTCGTAGGCGGCGGACGTCACGAAGGCGGCCGTCTGAGGCAGCCGCTCGATGAGCGCGAGGATGCTCGGGCGCACGTCGCGCCGGTGCCGGACGGCTCGTGTGGACGCCGTGCCGGCGAGGAGGTGAAGGTGGTCGGCCTCCGCGTCGGTGAGGCGCAGCGCGTCGACGATCCCGGCAAGGACCTCGCCCGACGGGCGGGGTGCCCGGCCCTGCTCGAGCCTGACGTAGTACTCGATGGAGATGTGCGCGAGCACGGCGACCTCCTCGCGGCGCAGCCCCGGCGTTCGCCGGCGCGGACCCGACGGCAGTCCCACGTCCGCCGGGTGGAGGCGCTCGCGTCGGCTGCGGAGGAACTCGCCCAGCTCCTGCTTGTCCATGGTCCCCAGCATGCGCGCTACCCGGTCCGTGGATCCTGGTACCGGCTGTGCCTGCCTCCGGGGCCGGGCCGGATCGACGCTCGTGGCATGACGCACACCATCGACTCCGCACCCGGCGGCCTGCTCGCGAGCAAGGTCGTCCTCATCACCGGCGCCAGCCGCGGCATCGGCGCAGCCGCGGCCACGCTCTTCGCACGGGAGGGCGCCGCCGTCGTCCTCGCCGCCCGCGGCAGCGACGCCCTCGACCGCGTCGTGGCCGAGGTGCGCGCCGCAGGAGGAACCGCCGACGCGATCACCATGGACCTGGCGGATCCCGCGAGCGTCCGCGCCGCCGTGGACCGCGTCGAGGCGCTGCACGGGCGCCTCGACGGCGCGTTCAACAACGCCGCGACCGTCCAGCAGCCCGGGCCGCTCGACACCACGAGCGACGCCGACATCGACGAGCAGTTCGCCGTGAGCTTCCGCGCCCACTGGACCGCCATGACCGCCGAGGCCGCACTCATGCGGCGGAACGGGGGCGGCGCCATCGTCAACACGTCGAGCATCGGCAGCCGCCGCGCGAACCCCGCGCTTCCCGCGTACGGCGCCATGAAGCGCGCGCTCAACAGCATCACCGAGACCGCCGCCGTCAGCTGGGCCCCTGACGGCATCCGCGTGAACGGCATCACCCCCGGCGGCACCGCCACCGAGATGATCGAGGCGTGGGAGGCGGCGACCCCTGGCGTCGTCGAGCGGATCACCGCATCGATCCCGCTCGGCCGGATGGCCGAGCCGCGCGAGGTCGCCGAGGTCGCCGCGTGGCTGCTCAGCGACCGGGCCTCCTACGTGTCCGGTGCCATCGTGCCGGTCGACGGCGGCGCCGGCGCCTGAGCGACGAGGAGCCGGGACCTCAGGCGTGCTGGTCGGGGGCCTGCTCCGGCTGCACGGACCAGTCGGCGGGCTCGTCGTCGGTGTCGGCGTCGGCGGTCGCCTTGGTCGCCTGGACCTTGCCCGGAGCGTGGTGCTGCGGGGCGTAGACCGTGTAGACCTGCATCGGTTCGTCGCCGACGTTGGTGACGTTGTGCCAGCTGCCCGCGGGGACGGTGACGCACCAGCCGTCGGTCACCTCCTGGTCGAAGGTGAGATCGTCCTTGGCCGGTCCCATCTGCGCGCGGCCGTGGCCACGCTCGAGCCGGATGAACTGGTCGGTGTCCGGGTGGCGCTCCAGCCCGATGTCGCCGCCGACCGGGATGGACATGAGCGTGACCTGCAAGTACGCGCCGCTCCATGCCACCGTGCGGTAGTTCGGGTTGGCGAGCGTCTCGGCCTCCAGGTCGAAGGCCTGGGGACGGGGACCGATGTCGGCGATGGTCATGCTTCGACAGTAGCCGGGTGGGGGAACGCCGGCCCGGCCTGGGGCCGGGGGGTGACGCGCCGTCGCCGAGCGCCGCCGGCCCCCGTCGGTGAGACTGCGGCATGACCCGTTGCGCGGACGTCCGGTGAGGCAGGTCGCGGCGCGGTACCGCGCGAGCGGTGCGGATGTGCCCTTCGGATCGCTCACCTCCCGCCACGGCGTGGCGATGGAGGGGTACTTCTGGCGCCTCACCGACCCCGCGGCGCAGCGCGTCGTGACGGCTCTCATCGGCGTGCAGCGATCCCGTGGCGGGCCGTGGGCCCTCGTCGGGCTGGGCGCTCATCCCGGGCGGTTCTGGCGCCAGGGCGTCCTGATGGGGGCCCAGGCCAGGCGGGGTGGTCCCGGCGCCAGGGCGGGATCGGTCTTCTTCGCCGACGACCGGCGCATCCTCGTCGACCTGGGCCCCGACGCTCGCCTCGACGTCACGCTCGCCGACCTCGACCTCTGGCCGCGCAGCCGCCCGTTCGGTGGGTCGAGCTGGTTCCAGATGGTCCCCGGCCTCAACCAGTACTGGCACCCGTGGCTGCTCGGCGGCCGTGCCACCGGGACGGCGACGATCGGCGGCGAGACCTGGCGGCTCGACGGCGCCCAGGTCTACGCGGAGAAGAACTGGGGATCGGACGGGTTCCCCACCGCGTGGTGGTGGGGGCAGGCGCAGGGGTTCGCGGAGCGGGACGCCTGCGTCGCGTTCGCCGGCGGCGAGGTGTCGGCCGGTCCGCTGCGGACCACGGTCACCGCCGTGGTGGTGCGGCTGCCCGGCGGGCGGCTGCTGCGTCTCGGCAACCCGGGGACGTCCCCGGTGCGTGCGACGACGAGCGACGGCACGTGGGTGCTCGTCGGCCGCAGCCGCGCCTGGCACGTGGAGCTCGTCGGCCATGGCCACCCGGGCGACGCGCTGGTGCTGCCCGTGCCCCTGGTGGAGGAGCGCCGGGCGGTCCCCGGCGCGCTCGAGCACCTGGGTGCGACGCTGGACGTCCGGGTGCGGCACCGTGGGCGGCTCGTCTGGGAGGGCACGAGCGGCCTGGCCGGCCTCGAGCACGGCGGGCTGGAGCGGGCCGCCGCGGAGGCGCGTCGCCGCGAGCCGTGATCCCGCAGGCGACCGGGGGTGGCGCCTGCCACTCCGGTGTCCGGCGCGCCCGGGCCCGAGGCCACGGTCACGCGGCGCCGGCTGCGGCGAGCCTCCCGTCCGCCATCTCGTAGACCAAGTCGCAGTGGTGCAGCACGTCGTGGTCGTGGGTGACCATGACGGTCGCCACGCCGTGCTGGTGGGTCTCGCGGGCCAGCAGGGCCACGACGTCCTGGCTGCGGTGGCGATCGAGGGCCGCGGTGGGCTCGTCGACGAGCAGCACCTGCGGCCGCGTGACGAGCGCCCGCGCGATGCCGACGCGCTGCCGCTCGCCGCCGGAGAGCTGGTGCGGCCGGCGGTTCGCCTTGTGGGCCATGCCGACCTCGTCGAGCAGCGTCCGCGGGTCGCGGGGCTCGGCGACGCCGCCGAACGTCAACGGCAGGCGGACCTGGTCGAGCGCCGTGAGCGCGGGGATGAGGTTGCCGCTCTGGAAGACGAACCCGAGGTGGTCACGCCGGATGCGGCCGCGCTCGCGGCGGCCGGCGGTGGCCAGGTCCACGCCGGCGACGCGCACCTCGCCCCGGGTGGGGGTGACGAGGGCGCCGGCGACGGCCAGGAGGCTGGACTTGCCGGCACCCGAGGGGCCGACGATGGCGACCATCTGCCCGGGCTCCACGTGCAGGGTGACGTCGTCGAGCGCCGTGACGGTGTCGTCGCCGTCGCCGTGCAGCAGGGTGACGCCCGTGAGGGCGAGTGCGGCGGTCATCGGTTGCCTCCGAGGGCGTTCAGGGGGTCGACCCGTGTGATGCGGAGGACGGCCACGGCGGCGCCGACCATCCCCAGCACCACCGTCAGCACGGCCGCGGCCGCCACGGGCCCGGACTCCAGGGCGAACGGCATGGAGGTGGCGGAGATCCCGGCACCGGCCGCCAGGCCGAGCCCGATGCCGAGCGCCGTGGACGCCGTCAGCAGCGCCGCCGACTGGAGCAGGCTGTCGCGCAGCAGGTAGCGCGTGCTGGCGCCCATGGCCCGCATGACGGCGATCTCCTGCGTGCGCTGGATGGTGAGCACGGTGAAGAACGCGCCGACGACGAGGGCCGAGATCACGTAGAGGAAGGCCTCGATCATCTGCAGCGTCGAGGTCTCGGCGGTGTAGCCCGGCGACGCGCCGTAGGACTGCGCCTTGGTGAGCGAGGACGTGCCGGTGGCGCGGTCGGCCGCGGCCAGGTCCGGGCCGGCGCCGGGCCGCGCGGCCACCGCCACCGCGGTGACGTCGTCGTAGACGTGCTGCGGTACCGGGTCGCCGGGGCGGATGCCCGCGTGGACCTCCTGCCACGTCCGCAGCGGGACGTAGCCCACCTCGACGTGGCCGAACGTGTGCTGCGACGCGAGGATGCCGACGACCCGCAGCGTGGTGCCGAGCGGTTCGACCGTCACGACGTCGCCGAGGTGGATGCCCTGCTTCGCCGCTGTGGCGCTGACGACGATCTCGCCCGGGGCGCCCGTGAGCCGGGTGCCGCTGGCCACCGCCGGGTCGACGAACGAGCCGGGCTCGACGCCGAACAGCGCGAGGTCGATCTCGAGGCCGCGGTTGGTGCGGGCGTTGACCAGCGTGTTCCCGAACGGCGCGGCCGACGCGACGCCCGGCTGACGCGCCCAGGTGGCGACCGCGTCGGTGGGCACCACGCTGCGCGAGAACACCGCGTCCTTGGCGACGTGCGGCTGGAAGGCCAGGGAGGTGACCGGCAGGCGTTGCAGGCCCGAGACCCCGTCGTTGGCCAGCCCCACGGACAGGCCGCTGAGCAGCACCATGAGCATCGCGATGAGCGCCACGACGGAGCCCATGAGCGCGAAGCGTCCCCGGGCGAAGATGAGTTCGCGGAGGGCGAGGAACATGTCAGCACCCCGCCGAGTAGTTTTCCGACACCATGTTGGGAACTATAACAACACTGTGTCGGCAAAATTCGAGCGGGTGCTCCGGGCGTCGGCCGCGACGGGGCGGTCGGCGCCGTCAGCCGGCGCGGTCGACCCGCTCCACGCTCGCCCCGGCGCGCAGCGCCCGCGGGATCTCCGCGACGGCGTCGACGACGTGCAGCAGGGCGTCCACCTCGTCGGGCGCCGCCGGCGAGTCCACCTCGACCGCGTAGGTCACCCCTGTCGAACGCCACGTCTGCGGCTCGAACCCACCGCCGGCGCTGACACGGACCCCCAGCACGGGCGTGCCGAGGCGCTCCGCCTCGCGATACACGTCGTTGAGCACGCAGCCCGCCGCCGCCAGGTGCAGCAGGTGGGCGCCGGTGAAGTCGGCGTCCACCGTGACCCCCTCGGCGGTCCACCGGTGCGGCCACGTGACGGCCCGGGCCGCGGTGCTGCGCAGCGTGCCGGCCGCCACGACGGCCCGGTAGTCGTCCATGGCGGTCATCGTCACACCGCGGTCCGGGTGCGGCGCGGTGAGCGGCGGGGGCGCGAGCCCGTCGGGTCGGTCAGTCGGTGATCCGCCGCGACGGCCACCACAGGGCGCGTCCCAGCTCCTGCCCGAGCGCCGGCACCAGCAGCGAGCGCACCAGCACCGTGTCGAGCAGCACGCCGAACGCCATGATGAACGCCAGCTGCAGCAGGAACAGGATGGGGATCACCGCCAGGGCCGCGAACGTCGCGGCCAGCACCACGCCCGCCGAGGTGATGACGCCGCCGGTGATGCCCAGCCCGCGGGACATGCCGGTGCGGGCGCCGGTGCGCAGCGCCTCCTCGCGCACCCGCGTCATGAGGAAGATGTTGTAGTCGATCCCCAGCGCCACGAGGAACACGAACCCGAACAGCGGCACGGCGGGGTCGGCCCCCGGCAGGTGCAGCACGTGGTCGAAGACGAGCGCCGAGACGCCGAGCGTCGCGCCGAACGACAGCACCACGGTGCCCACCAGCACCAGCGGCGCGACGACCGCCCGCAGCAGCAGCACGAGGATGACGAGGATCACCAGCAGCACGAGCGGGATGATGAGGTTCCGGTCGTGCACCGAGGCGTGGTCGGAGTCCACCGCGGTGGCCGTGACGCCGCCGACGAGCGCGCCGGCACCCAGGTCCGTGCGCAGCTGCCGCACGGTGGTCTCCGCGGCGGCCGAGTCGGCCGCGTCCGCCAGGGTCGCCTCGAGCAGCACGTCGCCGTTCGCCACGGTCGGCGCGGGCGCCGGGGTGCCGGGGACCACCGGCTGCACGCCCGCGGCGGTGACCGGCGCCTGGCCGCTGGGCGACTGCGCGCTGACCACCGCGACGGAGGTCACGCCCGGCGTGGCGAGCAGCGTCCCGGCCGTCGCCTGCAGGCGGTCCGCCGGGACGATGACCTGCACCGGGCTGCCGGACCCGCCGGGGAAGTGCTCGGCGAGCTGCTCCTGCCCCGTACGTGCCTCGGAGTGGCCCAGCACCAGGTCGCTGGCCGGGACCCCGCTGGCGCGCAGCTGGAGCAGCCCCGCGCTCGCGGCGAGCAGCACCACGACGCCGACGAGCCACACGGGCCGCGAGCGGCGCACGACGAAGCGCGGGACGCGCGCCCACAGGCCGCGCGTCGGCACCGGGTCCGCGCCGGCCTCGTCGGGCGCGTAGCGGGGACGCCGCGGCCAGAACGCCGCCCGGCCCAGCAGCAGGAGCAGGGACGGCAGCAGCGTCAGCGCGCCGAGCATCGCGAACACGATGCCGACGGCCGCGATGGGCCCGAGCGCCCGGTTCGACTGCAGCTCGCTGAGCAGCAGCATGAGGAGCGCGGCGATGACCGTGCCGCCCGAGGCGAGGATCGGCTCGACCGACCCGCGCAGCGCGGCGCGCGTCGCGTCCCAACGGTGCTCGTGCGCCCGCAGCGCCTCGCGGTAGCGCGAGACGTAGAGCAGCGAGTAGTCGGTCGCGGCGCCGATGACGAGGATGAAGAGGATGCCCTGGGTCTGGCCGCTCAGCGGGAAGACCCCGGCCTTGGCCAGCCACCACACCGTCAGCAGCGCGGCCGTGAGGGCGAACGTGCTGGTGAGCAGCACGGCCAGCGGCAGCAGCGGCGACCGGTACACCGCCACGAGGATCACCAGCACCGCCAGCACCGCGACGAGCAGCAGGATGCCGTCGATCCCGCCGAACGCCGTCACGAGGTCCGCGGTGAAGCCGGCCGGCCCGGTGACGTACACCTCGGTGCCGGACGGGACGAGCCCCGGCAGCGCGGCGCGGATCGCGGCCACGACGTCGCCCACGGTTGCCGAGGCCGAGACCGGCACGAACACCTGGGCCGCGGTGCCGTCCTGCGACACGATCGGCGGGCTCGGCTGCCCCGACACCCCCGCGATGCCGGCCAGCGCCGTGGGGACCTGGTCGAGCTGCGCCTTCTGGGCGGCGGTGAGCGGCGAGCCGGCCGTGACGAGCACCACCGCGGGGATGGTGTCCTTGCCGAGGAACTCCGGCAGCCGCGCCTGCACCTGCGTCGCCTGCGCGCTCGTCGGCAGGTAGGCGGTCGGGTCGTTCGACGAGACCTCGCCGATCCGGCCGAAGTACGGCCCGCCGATGCCGGCCACGGCGAACCAGACGAGCACGAGGAACGCCGGCAGCAGGGCGCGCAGCACGCGCGGCGCGCGGTGGCGCACGGTGGGAGCGGGCTCGGTGGGCACGGGCGTGAGGCGGGTCATGAGCGTCCGATCAGGATGAGGATCAGGGTGACGAGGAAGCCGACGGCGTAGTTGACGACGAGGAAGTGGCGCCAGCCGCCGTGCGCGGCGGCCGAGCCCTCGTCGGTCACCGACCGGTAGGGCCACGCCAGCACGAGGTACGGCACGACGAGCGGCGCGGCGAGCAGCCCGGGGAACGGCTCGGCGAGCAGCAGCAGGCCCGCCGCGGCCCACAGCGCGAGCGACAGCCGCACCGTGCGCGCGGCGCCGAGCGCGGTGGCCACGGAGGCGATGCCGCCCTGCCGGTCCGGCACCACGTCCTGCACCGCGCCGAACGCCTGCGCGGCGACGCCCCACAGGAAGAACGCGACGAGCGCGAGCACCGCGGGCCGGGTCCACGCCGCGCCCGCGAGGACCAGCCCGTAGACGGCGGGGCCGGTGAAGTGCGTGCTCGAGGTGAGCGAGTCGAGCACGGGGCGCTCCTTGAACCGCAGCCCCGGCACCGAGTACGCGGCGACGGCGAACAGCGTCACCCCGAGCACCGCCCACGACCACGGCGAGCCGAGGAGCGCGAGGGCCACGACGAAGGGGACGCACGACGCCACCGCGGCGACGAGCACGCGGCGGTGCAGCCCCGGGTCGAGCAGCGCGCCCTCGACGCCGCCCTTGCGCGGGTTCGCCGCGTCCGACGCGTAGTCGAACACGTCGTTGATGCCGTACATCGCGAGGTTGTAGGGCACGAGGAAGAAGACGGTCCCGACGACGAGCGCGGCGCCCGGCCTGCCACCGGCCAGCAGGTAGGCGGCGGCGAACGGGTAGGCGGTGTTGACCCAGCTCAGCGGCCGCGAGGCGGCCAGCAGCCGGCCGACGAGGGCGCGGGCGGGCAGGGCGCGGCCGGTCACGGCGCCGCCGGCGGCGGTGCTACCCGGCACGGCGCGCTCCGGGACCGGCGTGGCCGGCGGCGTGCTCCTCGGCCGGGCCGGCGTCGTGCGTGGCCTCGTGCTCGGCATGCTGCCTCCGGCGGCTCAGCTCCCACACGCCCGGCAGGAGCAGGGCGGTGGCCAGCGGGTAGGAGAAGTCCTCGATCGGCGCGCGCCCGATGGCCAGGCCGGACGCGTGGGCGCGCGCGTAGTCGTCGACGCCCACGGCCAGCATGACGTTGTCGAAGGCGGCCGTCAGCGCGAGCAGGACCACGGCGGCGACGAGCGTCGGCACGACCGGGATGGGCCGGCCCCGTCGTCGGGCCACCGCCCCGGCGAGCACGCGCACCGCGACCGCGAGCGCCACCAGGCCCAGCGCGAGCGTGGGGTACGTCATGGCGTCCCCCCGCGCGCGAGCACGCGCTCGGACCCGCGCACCAGCAGCATCGTCAGGTAGCTGAGGAACGCGAGGAACACGGGCTCCTCGACCGGCAGCTCCGGCGCGAGGAGCAGGCCGGTCATGACGCGCGTCGGCGCGCGGAAGAACAGCCCGTGCGCGATCCCGACGAGGTCCGCGGCGAGCAGCACCGCGACCCCGGTGCCGACGACGAGGGCGGCCCGCCGCGCGTCCTCCCAGAACAGCAGCCGCCAGCGCCGGTCCGCCAGGGCCAGCCCGCCGCCGGACAGCAGCAGCGCCCCCAGGTAGGCCACCCTCATGCCGGGCTTCCGACCCGCTCGGGCAGCGGCGACGCGCTGCGGTCGCCGCGCACGCGCTTGGCGACGAGCTCGGCGCTGATGAGGCACATCGGCACGCCGATGCCCGGGATGGTGCTGCCGCCCGCGTACAGCAGGCCCCGCACGTGGCGCGAGGCGTTCGGCGCGCGGAGGACAGCGCTCTGCCGCAGCGTGTGCGCCGGCCCGAGCGCGCTGCCCTGCCACGAGCGCAGGTCGTCGGCGAAGTCGCCGGGGGCGACCGTGCGCCGCACGACGACGCGCTCGGCCAGGTCGCTCGCGCCCGTCCATGCGGCGATCCGGTCGATCGTGCGGTCGACGAACGCCTCGACCGCCGGGTCGCCCGCGCCGCCGACGCCGCCGTGCCCGAGCGCGGGGTCCGCCGGCACCGGGACCAGGACGAAGAGGTTCTCGTCGCCGGCCGGAGCGACGGTCGGGTCGGTGGCGCTCGGCCGGCCGATGTAGAGCGACGGGGAGGCGGGCAGCCCGCGGCCGCGGCGCAGCGCGTCGAACCCGCCGTCCCAGTCGTCGGCCAGCAGCAGCGTGTGGTGCGCGAGCTGCGGCACGCGCCCGCGCACCCCGAGCATCGCCAGCACGGCGCCGGGCCCCGGGTCGCGGCGGCGCCACCACCGCTCGTCGAGGTCCCGGTGCTGCGGCTCGAGCAGCGACTGCGTGTGGTGCAGGTCGCCCGCGGCGACGACGAGCTCGGCGTCCACCCGCTGCCGGACGCCGTGCTCGTCGCGGTAGAGCACGCCGCGCGCGGCGCCGTCCGCCACGAGGATGCGCTCCACCGACGCGCTCGTCACCAGCCGCGCGCCGGCACCGGCCGCCAGGTCAGCGATCGTCTCGACCACCCGGGCGAACCCGCCGTCGGGGTAGCGCACCGCGTCGTCCACGTCGAGGTGGCTCATGAGGTGGTACATCGCCGGGACGCGCATGGGCGAGCCGCCGAGGAACACCGCCGGGTAGCCCAGCAGCCGGCGCAGCCGGTGGTCGCCGGTGTGCGCCCGGATCTCGTCGTCCAGCGAGCGGCGCAGCAGCCCGACGAGCCGGGGGAGCCGGGCCAGCAGGCGCCGGTCGAGGAAGGGGGCCAGGGAGTCGAACGAGCTGTAGAGGAAGTGCTCGATCGCCAGCCGGTACACCTCGGTCGCGGAGTCGAGGTACCGGTGCAGCCCGTCCGCCGAGCCCGGGTCGAGCGCCGCCAGGGCCGCGCGCGCCGCCGGCCCGCCGACGGGCAGGTCGAACGGCTCGGGGTCGCCCTCGAAGTACGCCCGGTACCCGGGGTCGAGGGTGCGCAGCACCAGCTGCTCGTCGGCCGACGTGCCGAGGAGCCGGTAGAAGTGGTCGAACACCTCCGGCATGAGGTACCACGACGGGCCGGTGTCGAACCGGAACCCGCCCTGCGCCCACGAGCCGGCGCGGCCGCCGAGCTGCGGCCGGGCCTCCAGCAGGGTGACGCGGTGACCGTCCGCCGCGAGCAGCGCCGCGGTCGCCAGCCCCGCGACGCCCCCGCCGATGACGGCCGTCTCCCGCGACCGGCTCATGCCGCCACCCCCGGCACCAGCGACCAGCGCACCGCGAGCGCCACCTTGACGGGCGCCGGCACGGACACGCGCACCTGCAGCAGGCGCTCGGCCGGCAGCCGGTCGATGCGCCGCAGCAGCTCGCCGAAGATCGCCGTGGCGACGAGCACCGGGCGGCGGCAGTCCGCGGGCAGGTGCCGCACCGCGGCACGGGCGGCGCGCAGGTCGGCGCGGACGTCCGCGACCACGGCCGCCTTGGCGTCGTCGGTGAGCCCGTGGCCCGAGCCGGGCAGGTAGGCGCGACCCAGGCGCCGCCGGTCGTCGCCCACGTCGCGCAGGAAGTTGACCTTCTGGAAGGCCGCTCCCAGGCGCGCGGCCCCCTCGTCGAGCGTGGCGCCGACGGCCGGGTCCACGGGCCGCCCGGCGAGGAACACCCGCAGGCACATGAGCCCGACGACCTCGGCCGAGCCGTGCACGTAGGTGCGGTACTCGTCGTCGTCGAACGCGACGTCCGCCAGGTCGCGGCGCATCGACGCGAAGAACGCGCCCGTCAGCGCGGGCTCGATGGCGCACTCGCGGGCGACCGCCGCGAACGCGTGCACCACGAGGTTCGCCGAGAAGCCGGTGGCGACGGCCCGCGCGGTCTCCGCCTCCAGCTCGTCGAGCAGCCGTCGCTGCACCGCCCGGCCGAGCCCCGCCTCGGCGGCCGTGCCGTCGACGATCTCGTCCGCGATGCGCACCAGCGCGTAGACGGCGGCGACCGCGGACCGGCACCGCCGCGGGAACAGGGCGGTGGCCAGCCGGAACGACGTGGAGTACCGGCGGATCACGGGGGCGCACGCCACGCGCGCCGTCCCGCCGTAGAGCGCCAGGCCCGTCGCGCGGCTCATGACCGGCGCTCCGCGGCGCGCTCGGCCTCGTGGGCCAGCAGCCGGCTCAGCCCGGCGGGCAGCCCCGCGAGGTCGACGAGCGCCAGAGTCGTCTCCCGCTCGTCGTGCAGCGCGCGCTCGGCCCGGTGCCGGGCGCCGCACGCCTCGAGCGCGGCACGCAGCCGGTCGGCCCCCTCGTCGTCCAGGTCGGGCTGCCCGAAGAGGTGCTCCACCGCGCGCCAGGGCGTGGTGCCGCGCGCGGCGGCCACGAGCAGCGTCTGCTTGCCCTCCCGCAGGTCGTTGGACGCGCTCTTGCCGGTCTCGGCGGCGCGGCCGAACACGCCCAGGAGGTCGTCCCGCATCTGGAAGACCGTCCCGAGCGACCGCCCGATGGCCCCGAGCCGGTCCGCGACCGGGTCCGGCGACCCCGCGAGGATCGCCGCGGCGCGCAGCGGCAGCTCGAGGGAGTAGTGGGCCGTCTTGTCCGCCATGGTGTCCCGGATCTCGGCCGGGGTCGGGGTCGCGAGGCCCGCGGCGTAGGCGACGTCCGCCAGCTCCCCGGCCGCCGCGCGGAACACGCTCTCGTCCACGAGGTCCACCAGGCGGCGGCGCCGGCGCTCGTCGACGTCCAGGCGCGCCGCGATCCGCAGTGCCGACGTGAGCATGAGGTCGCCCGCGAGCAGCGCGGCGTGCTCACCCCAGCGCCGCGCCGGCTCGGGGTCCAGGCCGCCGGCCGCGCCCGCGGCCGCGAACGTGCCGACGACGTTCGGGGCGCCGCGGCGCTGCACGTCGCCGTCGATGACGTCGTCGTGCACCAGGAGCGCCGTGTGGAGCAGCTCCACCGCCACGGCCAGGTCGATCGCGGGCTCGAGCCGCGCGCCCCCGAGGTGCAGGTACGCGCCGAGCAGGAGCCGCGGGCGCAGGCGCTTGCCGCCGTGCGCCGCGGCCTGGAGGGCCTGCCAGAGCGCGGGGTACGGGCCGGCGTGCCGTCCGGCGCGCGCCACCTGCTCGGCGAAGAAGCCCTCCAGCCGGCGCTCGGTCTCGGCGAGCGCCGCCGCGAGGGTCGGCAGCACCACGGGTGCGGAGTCGTGGGACGTCAGGGTGCCTGCCGGGGTGGGACGACGCTCGGCCGGTGCGAGCCGGGGCGCGTCGAGCCGGCAGGGGTCGGGGGCGGCCTGCGCGCTCATGCGGCGGACCCCCGCGTCGTGGCACCCGCGAGCCGGGGGAGCTGCAGCACGAGCCAGGGGCTGAACGCCCACGGCGCCAGGCCGACGGCCCGCTCCAGGTCGGCCTGCACCACCCACGCGTGCTCCATCACCTCGTCGGGCGCCGGCTCGAGCGGGCCGGCCGCACGGGCGGAGAAGACCGGGCAGACCTCGTTCTCGACGATGCCCGCCGGGTCCACCGCCCGGTAGCGGAAGTCCGGCAGCACCACGTGCAGGTCGCTCAGCTCGAGGCCCAGCTCGCGGCGGGCGTGCCGGCGCACCGCGTCCTCGGCCGCCTCGCCCGGGGCGGGGTGGCCGCAGAACGAGTTGGTCCACACGCCCGGCCAGGAGCGCTTGGCCAGCGCGCGCCGGGTGACGAGCAGGCGGCCGGCGTCGTCGTGGACGTAGCACGAGAAGGCGAGGTGCAGCGGCGTGCTCGCGCCGTGCACGTCGGCCTTGCGTGCCGAGCCGATCGGCTCGCCGGCGTCCGACACGAGGACGACGTGGTCCATGACCCACCTCCGGATATTTCGCTAGCCAGGATAGTAGCCAATGTAAGGCAACTATCGAGAAGGAGGTAGCGTTCTGCCATGCGAACCGACGCGGAGATCCCCGAGATCGCCCAGGGGTTCCACGACCCGCGCGTCGTCGATCGTGGCGGCCGGCTGGTCGCGACCGAGGGCCTCGCCGAGGACGAGGTGGCGCAGGTGGTGCGCGTCATGGACGCGCTGTTCCGCTGGCGCTCCGCCGAGCAGCGGGCGAGCGCGGCCTCGCGGCGCTACATGCAGCTCGGCGAGACGGACATGAAGGCCCTGCGCTTCGTCATCGTCCGCACGGACCAGGGTCGGCACGTCACCGCGCGGGACATCGCCGAGCACCTCGGCATCTCCAGCGCCTCGACCACCAAGCTGCTCGACCGCCTGGAGCACGGCGGCCACATCCACCGCACGCCGCACCCCTCCGACCGGCGTGCCATCGCCGTGGTGGTCACGCCCGAGACGCGCCGCGCCGCGGAGGAGACGGTGGGTCGCGAGCACGCCCGCCGGTTCGCCGTCGCCGCCTCCCTGAGCCCGGCGGAGCGCGAGGTCGTCGTCGCGTTCCTCGACCGGCTGAGCGCGACGAGCGAGGACAGCTGGGGCGAGCCGGCCGACCGGTGACCGGCGCGCTCCTCGACGCGGCCGTCTACGCGGTCAGCTGGTTCCTGCTCGTGCGGCGCCGTCCCGAGGGCCGGCCGCCGCGCCTCACGGCGTGGGGCGTCGGGCTCGTCGCGCTCGTCGCCGCGGGGTGGGTGGCGCAGCTGCTCCGGCCCTCGCTGCTCGGCCAGGGCATGCGTGACCCCGCGGCGATCCGGGCCGGCCAGTGGTGGCGCCTGGCGACCGCGCTCGTGCTGCAGGACGGCGGGTGGGCGGCGGCCGCGATCGACATCGTCGCGCTCGCGGTCACGGTGGGGCTCGCGGGGGAGGTGCTCGCGCCACGCGTCGGCCTGCTCGTCGCTGTGCTCGGCGGAGTCGCGGCGAACCTCGTCACGGTGCTGACGCTCGGGCAGGCGGGCGCCGGCAGCTCGACCGCCACGATGGTGCTCCTCGTCGTCGCCGTGCTCGCCACGCTGCGCGACCCGTCCTGGCGCGAGGCGGGCCTGCTCGTGGTGCTCGTGGCGCTCACGGTGGTGCTGCTCGCGCGGCGCGACCCGGACGGGGTCGCGCTCGCGGTCGGCCTCGTCGTGGGGACGTGGCGGAGCGCCCGGCGCGGCCGCCGGATCGCCGCCTGATCAGCGTGTTTCCGGCGCGTTACGGGAAACGCCTCCGCGGGCGTCCGGCTCGGAGGAATCCGTACTCACCGGTATCGACTTAGTAACGATTCGATGGCCGTGTCCGGCCTGCCCGATTCGTCCCTTCTGGACACGACTACGGTTTCCACAACCTGTGGCGGACCGCTGCCTGTCGATCACCCGTGCGGTGACCGGCCGGCACCGCCAGCTCCCTTCCCTGGAGGAACCTTGAAGATCAGGCGCATCAGCGCGGCGGCCGCCTTCGTGGCCGTCGGCGCGGTCGTCCTCGCGGCGTGCTCGAACGCCCCGGGGAACACGCCCGCGGCGACGGGCACCAGCGGCGCGACCGCGGGCACCGCCACCGGCGGCACCATCCGCGTCGCGGAGACCAACGCGTTCACGACGTTCAACCCCCTGACGAGCTCGGGCAACACCGACATCAACAACAAGGTCGTGGAGTACCCGACCCGCGCGTGGTTCAACTACGTCGAGGGCCCGACGCTGAAGATCGTCAAGGACCCGTCGTTCGGCACGTACCAGGTCCTGAGCCAGGACCCGCTCACGGTCAAGTACACGGTGAACAAGGGCGTGACGTGGTCCGACGGCGTCCAGGTGGACGCGTCCGACCTGCTGCTCGCGTGGGCCGTCGACTCCGGCCACTACAACTCCCCGGGTCCGGACGGCAAGTCCGGCACCAAGGACGACATCACGTACTTCGACTACGCGGGTGACACCAGCACGCTGTCCCTCACGTCGTTCCCGGAGATCAGCGCCGACAACATGTCGATGACGCTGACCTACTCCAAGCCGGCCGCCGACTGGGAGATCGCCCTGACGGCCGACGAGCCCGCGCACGTCGTCGCCAAGCACGCCGGCCTCGCCGACACCAAGGCCCTCGACGACCTGTTCAAGAAGCTCGCGGACACCGCCCCCAAGGCGACGACGCAGGACCCGGACCTCAAGAAGGTCTCGGACTTCTGGAACACCGGCTTCGACACGACGACGCTGCCGAGCGACCCGTCGCTGTACCTCTCCTCGGGCCCCTTCATCGTCTCGGACATCCAGGAGAACCAGTCCGTCACGCTGATCCCGAACCCGAAGTACACGGGTGACCTCAAGCCGCACGTCGACCAGATCGTCATGCGCACCATCGCCGACCCGACCGCCGCGGTCCAGGCCCTGAAGAACGGCGAGGTCGACGTCGTCGCCCCGCAGTCCTCGGCCGACACCCTGACGGCCCTCAAGGCGATCAGCGGCGTCAAGGTCATCACCGGCGACCAGCTGGCGTTCGACCACATCGACCTGACGTTCAACAACAAGGGTCCGTTCGACCCGGCGACCTACGGCGGCGACGCCGCCAAGGCGCTCAAGGTGCGCCAGGCGTTCCTCAAGACGGTGCCGCGCCAGCAGATCCTCGACGCGATCGTCACGCCGCAGAACCCGAACGCGAAGGTCCTCAACTCGCAGATCTTCGTGCCGGCCCAGGCGGCCTACGCGCCGGACGTCGCCAAGAACGGCTCCGCCGCGTACGCCAACGTCGACATCCCGGGCGCCAAGCAGCTGCTCCAGGAGGCCGGCGTCACGAGCCCGACCGTCCGCATCATGTACAACGTCGACAACCCCAACCGCCTCAACGCCTTCACGCTCATCGCGCAGTCGGCCAAGCAGGCAGGGTTCAACATCGTCGACGACGCCCAGCCGAAGGACAAGTGGGGCGGCATCCTGGGCGACGGCTCGTACGACGCGTCGATCTTCGGCTGGGTGCAGCCCGGCGTCGGCGTCTCGGGCACGCCGCAGCTGTACAAGACCAACGGTGGCGGCAACTACAACGGCTACTCGAACCCGCAGGTCGACCAGCTGTGCGACCAGCTGACCGTCGAGCTCGACGCCGCCAAGCAGACCGACCTGCAGACGCAGATCGACTCGCTGCTGTTCCCCGACGCCTACGGCCTGCCGCTGTTCCAGTCCCCGGGTGTCGTCGCCGTCTCCGACAAGGTCGGCGGCATGGACCAGTACAACTCCTCGCAGTCCGGCGTGTGGTGGAACACGTGGGAGTGGACGATCAGCAAGTGATCGTGCCGCTCTGCCGGCTCGTGCAGTGACCTAGGACGGCGTCGGGAGGGTTCGCCCTCCCGACGCCGTCCGTCCTTCTGGTCCGGGTCCACGCATCGAGACGCTAGAGTCGTGTCCCAGTCCGCCGCGTGCCCGGCACTCGGCGGGGTCCCCTGTCCACCCGGTTGCGGTGCACCGTGACCACCCGCGCGGTCGCGCCGCACAACGGCGTGCCGTCGCGCGAGAGCGAGAAGTTGATGGCCTCCTACCTGCTGCGACGCCTCGGTGTGTCGCTGCTCATCCTGCTCGGGGCGTCGTTCCTCGTGTACATGCTCATCTCCGTCAGCGGCGACCCGCTGGCCGAGTACCGGGCATCGAACAAGCCGAACAAGGAACAGCTGATGCAGGCGCGCATCGCGCTGCTGCACCTCAACATCCCGGCGCCGGCGCGCTACTTCGTCTGGCTGTCCGGCGCGGTCAAGTGCGTCGTGCCGGGCAAGTGCGACCTCGGCAAGACCATCTCGGGCCAGCCGGTCACGGCGGCGCTCGGGTCCGCGATCCCCTCGACGCTCCAGCTGGTGACCGCGGCGATCCTGCTCGCGATCGTCATCGGCGTCGCGATCGGCATCATCACCGCGCTGCGCCAGTACTCGGGCTTCGACTACACGGTGACCTTCATCACCTTCCTCTTCTTCTCGCTGCCGAGCTTCTGGGTCGCCGTGCTGCTCAAGGAGTTCGGCGCCATCCAGTTCAACACCTTCCTCGGCCACCCGACGATCGGGTTGACCGCGATCCTCGTCATCGCGCTGGTCAGCGGCGTCGTGTGGGCGCTCATCATCGGCGGCACGTGGAAGCGGCGCGGCCTCACGTTCGTCATCGCGGCCGTCGCCGCCGCTGCGGTCATGGAGTACCTGAGCGCGAGCAGGTGGTTCGCGTACCCGGGCCTCGGCGCGCCGCTCGTCATCGTGTTCGGCGCGGCCATCGCCGTGGGGGTCACGGTGCTGTTCGCCGGGCTGCAGCACCGGCGGGCGCTCTACTCCGCGCTCATCATGGTCGCGCTCGGCGTGGTCGCGATGTACGCGCTGCGTCCCGTGCTCGACCACGCGACCTTCTGGCTCATCGTCCTGCTCGGCCTGGCGGCGGTGGGCGCAGGCCTGCTCGTCGGCTGGCTCATGGGCGGCTACGACCGCGGGCAGTCGATGAAGGCCGCGGCGCTGACGAGCTTCCTCGTCGCCGCCCTCGTGCTGCTCGACCGGTTCATGATCAGCTGGCCGCAGTACGTCAACGACGCGAACGGCCGCCCGATCGGCACCATCGGCGCCGCGACGCCCAACCTGCAGGGCGACTTCTGGATCACCGGGCTGGACAAGTTCAGCCACCTGGTGCTGCCGACCACCGCGCTGCTGCTCATCTCGCTCGCGTCGTACACCCGCTACTCGCGGGCCTCGATGCTCGAGGTCATGGGCCAGGACTACGTGCGCACCGCGCGGGCCAAGGGCCTGTCCGAGCGTGTCGTGGTCACGCGGCACGCGTTCCGTAACGCGCTCATCCCGCTGGCCACCGTCGTCGCGTTCGACATCGGGCAGCTCCTCGGCGGCGCGGTCATCACCGAGAACGTCTTCTCGATCAAGGGCATGGGCCAGCTCTTCATCCAGGGGCTGCAGCGCCAGGACCCGAACCCCGTCATGGGGACGTTCCTCGTCGTGGCGATCAGCGCCGTCGTCTTCAACCTCATCGCCGACCTCGCGTACTCGGCGCTCGACCCGCGTGTGAGGGTGACCGCATGAGCAGCCAGCACTCCGACCGCCTCACCGACACGCTCGACAGCCGCGAGGTCTCGGCGGAGGTCAAGGGCCTGTCGCAGGGTGCGCTGGTCCGCAAGCGGTTCCTCGGGCACACCGGCGCCATCGTCGCGCTCGTCCTGCTGTTCCTCGTCGTCGTCCTGGCGATCTCGTCGGTCGGCGTCGGGTTCCACGGCTGGTGGAAGTACAACTGGCGGCAGACGCCGGACATCCTCAACGGCGGGCACCCCACGCTCAAGCTGTTCCCGCCGTCGCTGGGCGAGCACCCGTTCGGCCAGGACACCGTCGGGCGCGACTACTTCGCCATGACGATGCGCGGCACCCAGCTGTCGCTGCTGGTGACGGTCATGGTGGGCGTGATCTCGGGCCTCGTCGGCGTGGTCATCGGCTCGCTCTCCGGCTTCTTCCGGGGCTGGCTCGAGTCGCTCCTCATGCGGTTCACCGACGTCGTCATCATCATCCCGCTGCTGCTGCTCGGTGGCGTCGTGGCCTACAACTCCAAGGCCAACGTGTTCGTCCTCGGGGGCCTGCTCGGCCTCACCGCGTGGACCGGCATGGCGCGCCTCGTCCGCGGCGACTTCCTCAGCCTGCGCGAGCGCGAGTTCGTCGACGCGGCCCGCCTGGCCGGGGCGTCGAACGGCCGCATCATCTTCAAGCACATCCTCCCGAACGCCATCGGCGTCATCACCGTCAACACGACGCTGCTCATGAGCTCGGCGATCCTGCTCGAGACGTCGCTGTCGTACCTGGGCATGGGCGTCCGGCCGCCGGACACGTCGCTCGGCCGGCTCATCAGCGACAACCAGGCGGCGTTCTCCACGCGGCCGTGGCTGTTCTGGTGGCCGGGCCTGTTCATCGTGCTCATCTGCCTGTGCATCAACTTCATCGGCGACGGCCTGCGCGACGCGTTCGACCCGCGCCAGAAGAAGCTCGTGCTCAAGCGCGTCAAGGAGCCGGACGTCGACCCGCTGCTGCAGGAGACGCAGGCCAGCGCGCTGCCGGGCATGCCGCTCCTGGAGATCGTCGCGCCACCGACCGCAGCGGGCGGCCCGACGACGACGGTCCAGCTCGACGAGGACGGCCGGTGACCGGCCGCGCGGCCTCAGAGCGCGAGCTGCAGCGCGACGCCCACGGCCACCAGCGCGACGAGCGCGACGAGCGCCGGGACGTCGAGACGGCGCGTCACCGGGGTCTCGTCGGCCTCGCCCAGCGCCAGGGCGCCGGACTCGGAGAGCACCTGCCAGCGCTGCCGGACCACGCGGGCCACCTGGCCGCTCGCGGCCGAGGGCAGGTCGCCGATGTCGGCGCCGAGCCGCGGGTCGCGGCCCGCGGCGCGCAGGTCGACGACGGTGGCCATCGCGGCGGTGTAGCGACCCGGCCCGGGGGCGGCGAAGGCCTGCACCGCGCGGTGCGGCGTCACGAACGTGCAGGCGAAGCGCGTGCGCACCAGGATGAGCGCCGCCCACGGCACGTGGTAGCTGGCGAGCGGGTTGTCCACGTGGACGCCGTCGTCGGCCACGCGCACGCGCGGCTTGCCGAAGAGGAGCCAGCCCGTGAGGGCACCGGCCAGCGCGAACGGGGCCGCCTGCAGCAGGCCCCTCGCCCCGCCGTCCACCGCCTGTGCGAACGCCAGGCCGGCCGCCACCACGACGGTCGCTGCGAAGGCGGGCACCCCGCTGCGGGGGCGGTACGTCCAGTCGTTGTCGCTCGTCGGCACGTCGTCATGATCCCAGGAGTTGCTCGATGACCACGACGCCCCTCGGCGCCCCGGTGCTGCAGGTCCGCGACCTGAGCGTGGACTTCGCCGTCAACAAGAAGTGGGTCCCGGCCGCGGTCGGCCTGAGCTTCGACGTCGCCGCGGGCGAGGTGCTCGCGATCGTCGGCGAGTCCGGCTCCGGCAAGTCCGTGACCTCGATGGCGATCCTCGACCTGCTGCCGAAGAACGCCCGCATCACGGGTTCGGTGCGGCTCAAGGGCGAGGAGCTGCGCGGGGCGTCCCCGTCGCGGCTGCGCCACATCCGCGGCAACGACATCGCGATGATCTTCCAGGAGCCCATGACGGCCCTGAACCCCGTCTACACGATCGGGTTCCAGATCGTCGAGACGCTGCGGCTGCACTCCGCGCTCTCGCCGGACCAGGCCAAGGAGCGCGCGCTCGAGCTGCTCGAGATGGTCGAGCTGCCGGACCCGGCCAAGGCGTACCGCTCGTACCCGCACCAGCTGTCCGGCGGCCAGCGTCAGCGCGCGATGATCGCGCAGTCGCTGGCGTGCGACCCGGCGCTGCTCATCGCGGACGAGCCGACCACCGCGCTGGACGTCACGGTGCAGGCCGAGATCCTCGACCTCATGCGCAACCTGCGCGACAGCCTCAACTCGGCGGTCATCCTCATCACGCACGACATGGGCGTGGTGGCCGACCTCGCGGACCGCATCGCGGTGATGCGGCGCGGCGTGGTCGTCGAGATGGGCACGTCGCAGGACATCTTCGGCAACCCGCGCCACGCGTACACGCAGGAGCTGCTGGCGGCCGTGCCGCACCTGGGCGGCGCCGAGATCGACATCACGGCCGCGCTGGTCCAGGCGACCGGCGCGGAAGGCCTCGTCCACGACGTGACGGCCGACGTTCTCAAGCAGCGCGAGCTGGAGAACGCCCGCCTCGCGGAGATCACCGAGCGCAAGGAGCGCGAGGAGGCGATGGCGGCCTCCCGCGAGACGCCCATCCTCGAGCTCGTCGACGTGGCGATCGAGTACCCGAAGCAGGGCCGCATGCCGGCGTTCCGCGCGGTCGAGGGCGCCCACCTCGTCGTGCGGCCCGGCGAGGTGGTGGGCCTGGTGGGCGAGTCCGGCTCGGGCAAGACGACGATCGGGCGTGCCGCGGTCGGCCTCCTGCCCATCGCGGCGGGCAAGCTCACGGTGGCCGGGGTCGACATGAGCAAGCACGACCGCCACGCGACGCTCAAGCTGCGCCGCAAGGTGGGCATGGTGTTCCAGGACCCGGCGTCCTCGCTCAACCCGCGCCTGCCCATCGGCGAGTCCATCGGCGAGCCGATGTTCCTCGCGGGGGTGGCGAAGGGCCCCGCGCTGCAGAAGAAGATCGAGGACCTGCTCGACCAGGTCGAGCTGCCGCGCAACTACCGCAACCGATTCCCGCACGAGCTGTCCGGCGGCCAGAAGCAGCGCGTCGGCATCGCACGTGCGCTGTCGCTGTCGCCGGAGCTGCTCGTGGCCGACGAGCCGACGTCCGCCCTGGACGTGTCGGTGCAGGCGCACGTGCTCGACCTGCTGCAGCAGCTGCAGTCGGAGCTGAAGTTCGCGTGCCTGTTCGTCACGCACGACCTGGCCGTCGTCGACCTGCTGGCGCACCGCATCGCCGTCATGGAGCGCGGGCACATCGTCGAGCAGGGCACGCGCGACGCCATCCTGCGCAGCCCGCAGGAGGCCTACACGCAGCGGCTCATCGCCGCCGTCCCGCTGCCCAACCCGGAGAAGCAGCGCGAGCGGCGCGAGCTGCGCGCCCTGCTGCTGGAGGAGCACGCCCGGACGGCCTCGTGAGGGCCTCCCGCCTGCGTGCGAGGGCCGCCGTCGTGCTGACGGCGGCCCTCGTCGCACCCCTGGCCGCGTGCACGTCGCACACCGTCGACCCCGATCGGGCCGGCACGGTCGTCGTCGCGGTCGACTCCGCGTTCACGTCGCTCAACGCCGGCTTGCCCGAGGGGCACACCGCCGGCAGCACGCTGGTGCGGGGGCTGGTGCAGGACCAGCTCGTCGGGCTGGACGACGCGGGCGCCCCGGTGCCCGACCCGCAGCTCGGCACCGTGGAGAAGGTGTCCGACTCGCCGCTGACCGTCCGCTACACGCTGGCCCCCGACGCGCGGTGGTCGGACGGCGTGGCCGTCAGCCCGGCCGACCTGCTGCTGGACTGGGCGGCGCGCTCGGGGCGGTTCGACGAGGGGGTGCCCGGCTCTGCGGCCGCGGCGCCGACGCCGGGATCTGCCCCCACGGTGCCCGCGGCCGGTGCGCCGTCCGCGAGCGCGACACCGGGTGCGGGCGGCGACGTCGTCCGCTTCGGCGCGACGTCCGCCGCCGCCCTGGCGGCGAGCGCGACGCCGACGCTCGACGCGCACGGCATGACGGTGGTCTACGCGCACCCGGTCGCGGACTGGCAGGTGGACCTCGACGTCGACCTGCCGGCCCACGTCGTCGGCAAGCTCGCCGCGCTGGGGGCGCCGACCCCTGCCGCGTCGGCGGCGCCCCCGTCGGCGACCGCAGCGGCGGGCGGCCGGTGGGCGCAGGACGACTGGGCGCAGGCGGTGGCCGCCGCGATCGTCGGCAACGACCACGCGGCGCTCGCGCGCATCTCCCGCGTGTGGCGCACCGGCTTCGACGCCGCTGCGCTGGCCGCGGACCCGAGCCGTGCCGTGACCACCGGCCCGTACCGGATCACCGCGGTGGACCCCGGCGGCAGCGTGACCCTGGCCCGCAGCACCGCCTACCGCGGTGCCCGTCCTGCGGCGCGCGACCGCGTCGTCGTGCGCTGGAACCTGGACCCGCTCGCCGCCGTCGACGCGCTCCGTGCCGGGACGGTCGACGTCGTCGCGCCCGTGGTCACGCCTGACGTCACCGCGGCGCTGGGCCGCGTGCCGGGCGTGCGTGTCGCGACGGGCGGCGGCGCGGTGCTGCAGCTCCAGCTCAACACGGCCGCGGGTCCCTTCTCGGCCGCGCGAGCGGGCGGCGACGCCGCCGCGGCACGGCTGCGTGCCGACTTCCTGGGTGCGGCGCCCGCGACGGCGCTCGCGGCCGCCGGCGGCGCCCAGCCCTCCGACGTGGTGCTCGCCACGGTGGGTGCGCGGGGCGCGGCCGGTGCGACCCCGACGCCGGCCGGCACGCCTGCCGCCACGCCTGCCACCACGCCCGCCGCCACGGCGACCGCGTCGCCGGGCGACCTGACGCCGGGTGCGCCCGTCGCGGTGCGCGTGCTCGTCGCCACGGGTGACCCGGTGCGCGCGGCGATGCTCGCCGCGCTGACGTCCGCCGCCCGTGCGGCCGGCTTCGACGTCACCCTCGCGCACCCCGCCGACCCGGCGACGGCCCTGTGGGCGGACCCGGGCGCGTGGGACGCGGCGCTGGTGCCGGTGCCGCAGGCGGAGCTGCCGGCCGCCGGCGTCGTCGACGCCTGGCGCTCCCACGGCGCGACGAACGCGACCGGCCTGGCCGACCCGGCCCTGGACACGCTGCTCGACCAGATGGCCGTCACCCCGGACCGCGCCGCGGTGGCGGCCGACCTCGACCGTGTGGCGGCCATGGTGCGCGACGCGCACGTCGTGGCACCCCTGGCCCGTCAGCCCAGCGTGACGGCCACCGTGGCGCGCGCCGCGGGATCCGGGCTGCCGGACGTGGGCACCGTCCCGGCGGTGCCCTGGGGGGCCGCCGACCTGTCGTCGTGGTGGTCCTGGGCGGTCCAGCCGGGCAGCTGAGCCGGGCCGGTAGAATCGAGGCCGCGCCCGCCGCCGTGGCGCGATTCCCCCGTCGAAAGCTGAGCCCCCGTATGTCTGCCGTGCGTCCGGACCTGCGCAACGTCGCGATCGTCGCGCACGTCGACCATGGCAAGACCACCCTCGTCGACGCGATGCTCTGGCAGACGGGCGCGTTCGGCGAGCACGACCACGTGGAGCGCCGCGCGCTCGACTCGGGCGAGCTCGAGCGCGAGAAGGGGATCACGATCCTCGCCAAGAACACCGCGGTCCGGTACACCGGGCCCTCCGCGGCGGCGCACGGCGAGAGCGACGGCATCACCATCAACGTCATCGACACCCCCGGGCACGCCGACTTCGGCGGCGAGGTGGAGCGAGGGCTGTCCATGGTGGACGGTGTGGTGCTCCTCGTCGACGCGTCGGAGGGGCCGCTGCCGCAGACGCGGTTCGTGCTGCGCAAGGCGCTCGCGGCGCAGCTGCCGGTGATCCTCGTCGTGAACAAGGTGGACCGGCCGGACGCGCGCATCGCCGAGGTGGTCGCCGAGACCACCGACCTGCTGCTCGGGCTCGCGGCCGACCTCCACGAGGACAACCCGGACCTCGACCTGGACGCCGTCCTCGACGTCCCCGTGGTCTACGCCAGCGCCAAGTCGGGCCGCTCGTCGCTCACGCAGCCGGCCGACGGCGGCCAGCCGGACGGCCCGGACCTCGAGCCGCTGTTCGCCACCATCCTCGAGAAGATCCCCGCGCCGACGTACGACGAGGGCGCGCCCCTGCAGGCCCACGTCACCAACCTCGACGCGTCGCCGTTCCTGGGCCGGCTCGCGCTGCTGCGCATCTTCAACGGCACCCTCAGCAAGGGCCAGACGGTGGCCTGGGTGCGTCACGGCGGCACCACGCAGGCCGTGAAGATCACCGAGCTGCTCCAGACGCGCGCGCTCGAGCGGGTCCCCACCGACCAGGCGGGGCCGGGCGACATCGTCGCGGTCGCGGGCATCGAGGACATCACGATCGGCGAGACGCTCACCGACCCCGACGACCCGCGGCCGCTGCCGCTCATCACGGTCGACGACCCGGCGATCTCCGTCACCATCGGCATCAACACGTCGCCCCTGGCAGGTCGCGGCGGCAAGGGCCACAAGGTCACCGCCCGCCAGGTCAAGGACCGGCTGGACCGGGAGCTGGTGGGCAACGTGTCGCTGCGCGTGCTGCCCACCGACCGGCCCGACTCCTGGGAGGTGCAGGGCCGCGGCGAGCTGGCCCTGGCCATCCTCGTCGAGCAGATGCGGCGCGAGGGCTTCGAGCTCACGGTCGGCAAGCCGCAGGTGGTCACCCGGCTCGTCGACGGCGCCGTCCACGAGCCGGTGGAGCGCATGACGATCGACGTGCCGGAGGAGTACCTCGGCGCGGTGACGCAGCTGCTCGCGGCGCGCAAGGGCCGCATGCTCACCATGGCGAACCACGGCACGGGCTGGGTGCGCATGGAGTTCCAGGTGCCGGCGCGGGGGCTCATCGGGTTCCGCACCCGCTTCCTCACGGACACGCGCGGGACGGGCATCGCCTCGTCCATCTCCGACGGCTACGAACCGTGGGCCGGACCCATCGAGGCGCGCGCCACCGGCTCGCTCGTCGCCGACCGTGCGGGCGTCGTCACCGCCTACGCGCTCAACGCGCTGTCCGACCGGGGCACCTTCTTCGTCGGCCCGACGGAGGAGGTCTACGAGGGCATGGTGGTGGGGGAGAACCCGCGCAACGAGGACATGGACGTCAACATCACGCGCGAGAAGCAGATGACGAACATGCGCTCCTCGACCGCGGACGTGTTCCAGAGCCTCACGCCGCCGCGGCGGCTGACGCTCGAGGAGTCGCTCGAGTTCGCCGGCGACGACGAGTGCTGCGAGGTGACCCCCGAGGTGGTGCGCCTGCGCAAGGTGGAGCTCAACCAGGAGCAGCGGGCGCGGCTGCGCGCGCGGGCGCGGGCGGCGACCCGGGCGTGAGCCGGGCGGCGCGGGCGTGAGCACCGGCGGCGCCGGCGGCCTGCTCGCCGTCCACGCCCACCCGGACGACGAGACGCTCTCGACCGGGGCGCTGCTGGCGACCTGGGCCGCCGCGGGGCTGCCCGTGACCGTCGTCACGGCGACGCGCGGCGAGCGCGGCGAGGTGATCCCGGACTCGCTGCGGCAGCTGGAGGGGGCCGGGCCGGCGCTCGCGGAGCACCGGGCGCGCGAGCTGTCCGCGGCGCTGGCGGCGCTCGGCGTCGTCGACCACGCGTTCCTCGACACCGTCGCACCGGGAGGTCCCGACGGGTCCGTCGCGACGTACGAGGACTCCGGGATGGTGTGGCTGGGCACGGCGCGGGCCGGCGCGGGCCACCACGTCCCGGCGGGGGCGTTCGTCGCGGCGCCACTGGACGAGGCCGCGGCCCGGCTGGCGGAGGTGCTGCGCGCCCGGCGCCCGGAGCTCGTCGTGACGTACGACCCGGAGGGTGGGTACGGGCACCCGGACCACGTCCGCGTCCACGAGGTGGTGGCGCGCGCGCTGGAGCTCGTCGCCGACGACGTCCCGCACCCCGCGGTGTGGTGGCGGCGCACCGGCCGTGCGGCCCTCGCGGCAGGCCGGCGGGCCCTGCGCGGCGACGCCGTGCGCGCGGCGCTCGCCGGCACGGGCGGGCGGCTCACCCTGCCGGACCCGGACGGGCCGTATCCCGCGGTCGCGGTCGACGACCAGGACCTCGGCGTGCTCGTCGACGTGGCACCCGTCCGCGACCGCGTGCTGGCCGCGCTCGGGGCGCACGCGACCCAGGTGCAGGCGGTCCGCGCCGTCGACGGCGCCGCGGGGCTCGTCGGCTGCTACGCGCTCTCCGACGGCGTGCTCCAGCCCCTCCTGCCCGCGGAGGGCTACGTGCAGGTGGCCGGCCCCCGGCTCCCGCTTCCCGCCCAGGTGCGGCGGCTACCCTGACGGGATGCGACCCCTGACGGCAGCCACGCTCGGCAAGGCCGTGGCGACGTTCGTGCTCGGCGTGCTCGTCGGCGTGGTGGGCACGGTGCAGCACCGGTGGCACGAGCCCTGGGGCGTCGTGCTGTGCCTGGCGCTCGTCGTCGTGGGGTCGGTGACGTCCCGTGCGTGGGGCGGCTGGCCCGCCTGGGTGACATACGCGGGCGGCGTGTTCTTCGCGGTCCAGGCCCTGTCGCAGACGGGCCCGGGCGGGGACGTCCTCGTCCCGTCCGGCGAGGCTGTCGGGTGGGTGTGGGTGCTCGGCTCGATCGGCCTCGCGCTGGTGACGGGGGCGCTGCCGCCCCGGCTGTTCCGCGACCGGCCGCGCGACGCGGGCACCGCCGACGCCGTGCCCGCGGCCCCCGTGCCGTCGGCCGCACCCGGCGCGCCGTCCGGCGAGGGCGCGCGGCCCGGGGTCGACGACCCCGCGCGATGACGGTCGACGCCGGCCGGTACCGGTCCGTCGCCGCGCGACTGCCGGGTGCGGTGTGCGTCGTCGCGGTCCGGTGGCGGGGGTCCCTCCACGCGACGACGGTGAGCTCGGTCGCGTCCGTCTCGCTCGACCCGCCGCAGCTCCTCTTCTGCGTCCATGCGGACGCCCGTCTCGCCGATGCCCTCGCCGACGTCGACCTGTGGACCCTGTCCGTGCTGGCCGGCGACCAGGGGCCCGTCGCGGACTGGCTGGCGTCACCGGGCCGCCCGACGATCGGCCAGCTCGACCGCGTGCCGCACACGGTGTCGGGCCGCACGGGCGCCATGGCCGTCGACGGCGCCGCCGCCTGGTTCGACTGCCGCACCGCCGCCACGCACCCCGCGGGGGACCACCTCATCGTCGTCGGCGACGTGCTCGGCGCGGCCGCGGGCGACGCGGCGCCGGGAGCGCTGGTCCACCTGCGCGGGCGGCTGCGTCCCGTCGACTGAACTCGCCCCCAGGGTGCGCCCGGTCCCGACCGGTCGGGTCGTAGACTCCCGGGCGCAGCGTACGAAGGGGGAGGCACCGCATGACGCGTCAGGCCGAGGAGCCGGCCGACAGCGCCGGGCGGAGGGCCGTACCGCCCGACGACGAGACGCGGTGGCCCACGTGGGACGACATCGCCCGCCTGCACCGGATCCCCGACGTCGACGGCACCATCCCCGAGCCGCCGCCGGCGCCCGAGCCGGAGCCGGCGCCCGCGCCGGCGCCGCTGCCCGCGCCGGAGCCTCTCCCCACCCCGGAGCCTCTCCCCACGCCGGAGCCTCTCGCCATGCCGGAGCCGCTGCCTGCGCCGGAGCCTCTCCCCACGCCGGAGCCTCTCCCCACGCCGGAGCCTCTCCCCACGCCGGAGCCTCTCGCCGTGCCGGAGCCGCTGCCTGCACCGGAGCCGTCGCCCGCGGCGGCGCCGACCACCGGCGCGGACGAGTCGCCGGCCGACCACGCGGCGGGCGACGACGACCCCTTTCCCGAGGAGGCGACGCCCGAGGCGTTCGGGCGCGAGGTGGAACCGCACGACGAGCCGGTGAGCGACGAGGTCCAGCCGCAGGACGTGCCGGTAAGCGACGAGGTCCAGCCGCAGGACGTGCCGGTGGTCGCCGAGGTCGCGCCGCCCGACGAGGCAGCGCCCGACGACGGTGCGCCGGACCACCCGCTGGCCGATGGGACAGCGGTGGACGGCCCTGTGTCGGACCATGCCACGACCGACGGGTCGGCCGTCGACGAGGTGCCGCCGGACGACGAGCCGGCACCCGAGGATCTTTCGGCGGGCGCGCCGGTCGCCGACGACGTCCCGCCGGCGCTCCCGCCGTCGTCGCCGACCGCGGCGGACCTCGAGTCGACCGCCGTCCTCGCGCCGGCGGCGGCAACCGCGCCCGAGGCACCCGAGCGGGTGAGCGTCTTCCCCGCGACGTCGACGCCCGCGGCGGAGGCGGTACGCGTCACCGCGGGCCCGGTGCCCCACGAGGCCGGGCCGGACCGGGCACCGTCGCTCTTGGACCCGTTCCCCGAGCAGGAGCGTCGTCGTCGCTGGCCGCTGCGCCTGGCGATCACCGCGGGCGTGCTGCTGCTGCTCGCGGGCGGCTACGTCGGCATGGCCTACGCGCTCGGCGACAAGGTGCCCCACGGGGCGACGGTCGCCGGCGTCCCCATCGGCGGGCTGACGTCGTCGGCCGCCGTCCAGCGCCTGACCACGCAGCTCGCCGACGCGACGAGCAAGCCCCTCACCGTGACCGCGCACGACGTCCAGGCGCAGCTCGACCCGGTCGCCGCCGGCCTCACGTTCGACCCGAAGGCGACCGTCGACGGCCTGACGGGCGTCCGGCTGGCCGACCCGCGCTGGCTGTGGCGGCAGATCGTGGGCGTCGGCCAGGTCACGCCCGTCACCACGGTCGACCAGGGAGCGCTGGGAGCCGCCCTGGCCGGGTTGAGCGGCACGCTGAGCGAGGACGCCGTGGACGGCGCCATCCTCTTCGTCGACGGTGCACCGCACGCCACGCCGGCGCACGACGGCTGGGCGATCGACGAGCCGGCCGCGGTGCGGCAGATCGCGTCGACCTGGCTCGTCGCGGCACGGCCGCTGGTGCTGCCGGTGGCCACCGTGACGCCGGCCATCACGCAGGCGGCGACGGACAGGGCGCTCGCCGACGTGGCGCAGCACGTCTCCGGCGGCCCGGTCACCGTCACGGTGGGTGGTCAGACGACGACGCTCTCCGCTCCCACGCTCGCCGCGAACGCTTCGTTCGTGCCGGAGGGCGGCGCGCTGGCGCTGCAGATGAACGGGCAGGCGCTCGCCGACGCGATCGTGGCGCAGCTGCCCGGGCTGCTCGCGCCGGCCGCCGACGCCCACTTCGAGTTCCAGAACGACGCCCCGGTCATCGTCCCGGGTCAGCCCGGCACCACGCTGGACCCGTCGCAGGTGGCGTCGGCCGTCGGCGCGGCCGCCGCCAAGGCCACGGACCGCACCGCGACGCTCCAGACCGTGCCGACGGACCCGACGCAGTCCACCGCGGCGCTGCAGGCTCTCGGCGTCAAGGAGATCGTCGCGGAGTTCGACACCCCGCTGACGTCGGACCACATCCGCGACATCAACATCCGGCAGGGGGCCGCGCGTGTCAACGGCGTGCTGGTGCGGCCGGGCGACACGTTCAGCCTCACGGACACGCTGCGACCCATCGACGCGGCGCACGGCTTCGTCCCCGCCGGCGCGATCGTCAACGGCCAGCACGTCGACGCCATGGGTGGCGGGCTCTCCCAGGTGTCGACGACGACGTACAACGCCGCCTACTTCGCGGGATTCGAGATCGTCGAGCACACGCCGCACTCGGAGTGGTTCTCGCGCTACCCCGAGGGCCGCGAGGCGACCCTGTTCACGGGGGTCATCGACCTGAAGTGGAAGAACAACACGCCCTACGGCGCGCTCCTCCAGTCGTGGATCGGCGCGGACGACCACCTGCACGTGCGCATCTGGGGCACCAAGTACTGGACCGTGCAGTCGACCACGAGCCCCCGGTCCAACGTGCGGCAGCCCACCACGGTCTACGACCCGTCGCCGACGTGCGTGCCCGCCGGGATGGGCAACCCCGGGTTCACGGTGTCCGTGACGCGCAAGGTGTTCCTCGGCACCGAGCTGTCCTCGACGAGCACCTATCGCACCACGTACACACCGCAGAACCGGGTGGTCTGCGGCCCGGCGCCGACCGGCGGGTAGCTCAGGACGTCGCCCGGCGTGGCCGCGCGGGCGGCACGACCTTCGTCAGGCGGATCGCCTCGGCGGGCACGTGCACGTCGCCACGGCGTCGCGTGCGCAGCAGCACACCGGTGTCGTCGACGGCCAGCACGTCTCCGACCACGTCCGTGTAGTGGGGCGGCGGCGCGTCCGCCGGCACGCCGTCCAGCGCGCGCCGCACGACGACCCGGAGACCGACCGGCCACGCCCGCCACGGCGGGGTGGAGGGGGAGGGCACAAGGGGGATACTAGGGCGACCGAGCGGAAGGACCAGACGTGACGTACGTGATCGCCGAGCCGTGTGTGGACGTCAAGGACAAGGCGTGCATCGAGGAGTGCCCTGTCGACTGCATCTACGAGGGTCGCCGGTCGCTGTACATCCATCCGGACGAGTGCGTCGACTGCGGCGCGTGCGAGCCCGTGTGCCCCGTCGAGGCCATCTTCTACGAGGACGACCTGCCGCCCCAGTGGTCGGCCTACTACCAGGCCAACGTCGAGTTCTTCGACGGCATCGGCTCGCCCGGCGGCGCGGCGAAGATGGGCCAGATCGACCACGACCACCCGGTCGTCGAGGCCCTCCCGCCGCGCAGCGGCCAGTAGCCGCCCCGCCGCGCATGGGCCTGCTCACCGAGCACCTGCCCGACTTCCCCTGGGACACCCTCGCGGGTGCCACCGCGCGTGCGCGGTCGCACCCGGGTGGGATCGTCGACCTGTCCGTGGGGACCCCGGTGGACCCGACGCCGGAGGTGGTCCGCGAGGCCCTGGCCGCGGCGGCGGACTCGCCGGGCTACCCGCAGACCGCCGGGACGCCGCAGCTGCGGGACGCGGTGGTGCGCTGGTTCGCCCGCCGCCGGCGCGTGCCCGACCTCGACCCCGCGGGTGTGCTGCCCACGCTCGGGTCCAAGGAGCTCGTCGCCCTCCTGCCGTCGCTGCTCGGCCTGCGCGCCGGAGACGTGGTGCTCCACCCGGAGGTGGCCTACCCGACCTACGACGTGGGCGCCCGGCTGGCCGGCGCGACGCCGGAGCCGTGCGCCGACGTCGTCGCGCGCCTGGCGGCGGACGACGAGGGCGCGGTGCGGCTCGTCTGGCTCAACTCGCCAGGGAACCCCGACGGTTCGGTGCTCTCCGTCGAGCAGCTGCGGGGCGTGGTGCAGGCCGCCCGGGCGGCGCAGGCGCGCCACGGCAGGCCGGTGGTCGTCGCGTCCGACGAGTGCTACGCCGAGCTCGCGTGGGACGAGCCGTGGGTCTCGCAGGGCGTGCCCAGCCTGCTCGATCCCCGCGTGACCAGCGGCGACCACGCCGGGCTCCTCGTGGCGTACTCGCTCTCGAAGCAGTCCAACCTCGCGGGCTACCGCGCCGCGTTCGTCGCGGGCGACGTCGCGCTCGTGGGCCGGCTGCTCGAGGTGCGCAAGCACGCGGGGTTCATCGTCCCCGGGCCCGTGCAGGCGGCGATGGTCGCGGCGCTCGCGGACGACGAGCACGTGGCGCGGCAGCGGGCGCGCTACGAGCGCCGGCGCCGGCTGCTCGTCGCGGCGTTCGACGAGGCCGGGTACGTCGTGGACGGCTCGCACGCCGGGCTGTACCTGTGGGTGCGCCCCGCGGGCGGCCAGGGCTCCCGGGCCACGGTCGAGGACCTGGCGGGGCTGGGCATTCTCGTGGCGCCCGGGGTGTTCTACGGGGGTGCGGGCGACGGCCACGTGCGCGTGGCGCTGACGGCGTCCGACGAACGGGTCGGTGAAGCGAGCACTCGCCTGACGGGTGCATGATGGTGACGGCGCAAGTGCCTTGACGTCGAGATAAATTCCCGACCAAGAGTGTGACGGCACCACCCCTGTGCAGGTAAAGTCTCGCCAAACCTTTGGCCTGGTGAATGCCAGAGCGACGCAACGATGCGGTCCCGCCCCTCGGACGGCGCAGGAAGGACCCCCCATGACGGACACCCTCACGCAGCAGACCCCGGTCCAGCTCGTCGTCGACGGCCAGGCTCGCGACCTGCCGATCGTGAAGGCGACGGAGGGCAACGACGGCATCGTCGTCTCCTCGCTGCTGCGCGACACGGGCATGGTCACCGTGGACCCCGGCTTCATGAACACCGCGTCGTGCGAGTCGTCCATCACCTACATCGACGGCGATGCCGGCATCCTGCGCTACCGCGGCTACCCGATCGACCAGCTCGCCGAGCACTCGACGTTCCTCGAGGTGGCGTACCTGCTCATCAACGGCGAGCTGCCGGACGCCAAGACGCTCGACGCGTTCAGCGAGCGGGTCAACCGCCACACGCTGGTGCACGAGGACTTCCGCACCTTCATGGGGACGTTCCCCCGCGGGGCGCACCCCATGGCGGTGCTGGCGTCGGCCGTCAACGCGCTGGCCACGTTCTACCCGGAGTCCCTCGACCCGTTCGACCCCGAGGCCGTCGAGCTCGCCACGGTGCTCATCCTCGCCAAGACGCGGACCATCACGTCCTACGTCATGCGCTCGCTCAAGGGTGAGCCGCTGCTCTACCCGGACTACGCGCGCGGCTACGTCGAGGACTTCCTGCGGATGGCGTTCGCCGTGCCGTACCAGAACTGGGCACCGAACCCGGTCGCGGTGCAGGCCCTCGACAAGCTGCTCATCCTCCACGCCGACCACGAGCAGAACTGCTCGACGTCGACCGTGCGCATCGTCGGCTCGAGCCACGCGAACATCTACGCGTCGGTGGCCGCCGGGATCAACGCGCTGTCCGGGCCGGCGCACGGCGGGGCCAACGAGGCGGTGCTCAAGATGCTCGCCGAGATCCGCGACAACGGCGGCGACGCCACCGACTTCATGCGCCGCGTGAAGGACAAGGAGGCGGGCGTCCGCCTCATGGGCTTCGGGCACCGCGTCTACAAGAACTACGACCCGCGTGCGGCCATCGTCAAGCGCCTGACCACCGACGTGCTCCACGCGCTCGGGACCGACGACCCGCTGCTCGACATCGCGCTGGGGCTCGAGGAGATCGCGCTGCACGACGACTACTTCATCTCGCGCAAGCTCTACCCGAACGTCGACTTCTACACGGGCATCATCTACAAGGCGATGGGCTTCGACGAGTCGATGTTCACGCCGCTGTTCGCGCTCGGGCGCATGCCCGGCTGGATCGCGCAGTGGCGCGAGATGATGCTGGACCCGCAGACGAAGATCGGGCGCCCGCGCCAGATCTACACCGGCGCGGGCGAGCGCGACTACGTCCCGGCAGCCGAGCGCTGACGGCTCCGTCCGGCCGTAGCCGGCCGGGCACGCCACCGCTGCGGGGACGCGTCCCGGACCGTCAGCGGGTGCCCGTGGCGAGCGTGAGCACCACGCGGCCCCCCGCGACGGGGGTCGGGTCGTTCGTGGTCCACGAGGCAGCGCCGCGCGTCCACACGCGGTCGGCCACCTGGACCTTGTCGATCTGCAGCCCGCCCGCCACGGCGACCGACCACTGGGCGACGGCCCACGTGCCGCGCGCGGGGTCGTCGGGCGTCAGCGACGTGCCGTCGAGCGTCACGGTGGCCTTGGTCCGCCCGGCCGCGTCGGCCGGCGTGGTCGACGAGGGGAGCGGGCCCAGGTCGCGCGCCACGCGCGCCAGCACGGCGCCCGACGAGCCGGCGCCGGTCGCCGCGGGCAGCGTGCAGCCCAGGGCCGCGGGCGACCACCCCGTCAGGGCCGAGGCGAACGCGCGGGCCATCGGCTCGTCGTCGGCGTACGCGTCGGGGAATCCCGAGTGCTGCACCGCCTGGGCGGCCTGCGTGATGGGCAGGGTGGTGTAGTCCGGCACCTTGACCAGGTGGTCGTAGAACGTGTTGGTCGCGTGGACCGGGTCCATGATCTGCTGCGCCGTGCCCCAGCCCTGCGAGG